>OBXV01000758.1_pt1 | contig 11522 bp, 16 predicted proteins | sample 1495451 | NCBI WGS metagenome assembly OBXV01 (sample SAMEA2580178, study PRJEB22360) | human gut metagenome | biome: human gut; feature: human-associated habitat; material: faeces | place: Denmark | collected 2008/2010
AAATACTAGCCTTCAGTTTATCAAATGTTTAAATTGAACGGATATAAATCAAAATCAAATTTTCAAAAGTTGTTCTAAAAAATTTTTCTTTTCTGGAAGTTACTCTAACTTTTTTTGCTTGTGGCGCTTGGTATGTTTTCTTTGCCGATCGTTTAGGTTTCTGACCATTTTCTCTCATAAGTGGGGTTTTTACCACGTTGAGAGAAAATGGTCAGAAACCTGGGAGGCGGAGAATGCCTTTAATACCAAGCGCCGCAAGCCCCTCCGCCCATTTGTCAGGGGGGGTACATGGGTAATACGTGGATAGGTACATGGGTAGTACGTGGGTAAAATTTCTCAAAAAAAATAAACGAAATTTCAACCTATTTTAAGCAACAAGTCACCATATAGTTTGATAATTTACAACCGTAAACAACAATTGTTGTTTACGGTTGTATGTTTCTTCAGAAAAAGTAGTTGATTCGTTTTTATTAATAATTTTGAGTGATTATTTTCGCCCGTAATTTCATTCAAAAAAATTGTTTATTTTTTTTGATGAAATAAATAGACATTCCTATAATTACTGGTATAATGACAAAACTTGTTACTAAATTTAAAGTTTTTAAAGCTAATGTTATTAACAATATATCTAATAAAATTACGGATAATACTAATATAGCAAATGATCTATTTTTCATAAAGATAACCACTCCTTTTCAAATTAAAAACATCCTCTCTATACGCTATTTTATTGTATAGAAAGAATGTTTTGTTTTTACTAAATGTAGTAATAATATTTGGCTGTTCTACTACTAGCAGTCCAACTCATAAGGTAACAAGTACGCATAGTTTGTTTACCTCTAATATTTACTAACATTTTAACTTTATTTGGCACTTTAGCACCTTTTGGATATTTTTTGTAGATATATCCTCTTTGAGCAGCAGCTTCAACCACTCCACCATTTTGAGAAAATGAAACAGAAGGGGTGAAAGCTAATAAACTGCTAAACAAACACAAACTAGCTACCAATAATTTTGTTTTTTTCAAATTATGACACTCCTTTTTTAATGATTACTTTAAGGTATCATAATTTTTATTGAAATAGACATTCTATTCATAAAGTGTTATTTTGAATTCATTTTTGTGTTCCTTTTTTTTCGTTAGTATATCTACTACAACACAACATAAATCCCAACCCCAAAAAATTACTAAGAATGGCAGAACCACCTTGACTAATATAGGGGAGTGGAATACCAGTTAGAGGTAGTAATCCGATACTTGCACCTATATTTTCAAAAACATGAAAAAAAATCATTGCAACAATGCCTATACCGATATAGGTGAAAAATAAGTTATTGCTTTTAAAACATGTTTTATACATTTGATAAATTAAATAAAAGTATAGGAATATTACAAGACAACTTCCTATAAAGCCAAAATTTTCTCCAATTACAGAAAATATCATATCGGATTCTCTAACAGGAACGTGAATGTTTGATACATTAAAACCAGTACCTAAAAGTCCGCCAGAGCCAATAGCAATTAAACTATTTGCTAACTGATAGCTAGATCCATTTGGATCTAAAAATGGATTCAACCATGAGTCTATTCTTTTAAACTGATAGTCGTGAAATCCTATTTTTAATAAGAAATCTCTTCCTGTATCTGATATAACCAAATATAAAAATATTAAGGATAAAACAACACCAATGGCGATTATTGGGGCAATTATTTTTATATTTATGTTAGACGTAAACAAAATAAAAATATAAATAACAATGAAGACTAACATTGTTCCTAGATCGTTCTGAAAAAATAATAATATTCCTATTGGAAGAGTAGCAATAAAAGTTTTAAGTAAATAAATCCAATCATCTTTCGTATTACTAGTAATAGATTTTTGCTGATAATTGACGGTTATTTTAGCTAGCATAAGGGTGTATCCTATTTTGACTAACTCAGTAGGTTGAAACGAAAAACCAGCAATATAAAACCAATTTTTTGCTCCAGTTAAGACTGCTAATTGTGGATTATAGAATTTCAAGAGAAGTAATAACATTATGATGCATAATCCGTAAAATATAGGAGTTAATTTCCACAAAATTTTAGGATTAAAAAAATAAATAGTTATTGCTGAAGTGAACCCAATACTATACCACAATACTTGTTTAATTAATTCTTTTGTGATTTTTGAATTAGTGTAAGATTCGTGATATAAAGCAACATATAAAGAAAGTAATCCAATGATACATAGCAGAAAAACTGGCAATAAAAGCCCATAATTCAACTGATTTTTGTAGATTCTATTATTTTTCATTTCGAAAAGTCCTTTTTCATAATTTATAAATAAAAATAACATAATAAATTTATTTTTACTAGTTTTAAGTTTTAGACGAAAATTACAATTAGCTACTTTTTTATCTTACTAAATAGTTCTATCTTTTTATATAAAGTATAGAAAAATTAATAAAACAATTGGAAATATGCTGTGAAGAAATAGGGAGCGTCAATAATTTTGTGTAAATAAATTGTCCTCCTGCAAAATAATTAGTTACTCAGTAAACATTGAAACTAATGTATCGGTTACCTGTTGAAAACCTTTATGGCTTCTGTTTAGAAATTTTTGATTGTATGTATCAAAAATGCTGACTAGAAAGCGTTCTAGTGATTCTTCATTTTGAAACTGCTCTTTTCTACGGCTGTATCTTTTAATTTGCTTATTGAAAGACTCGATTAGATTGGTTGAGTAAATGGTTCTACGAATGCTAGGTGGAAAATCATAAAAAGTTAATAAGTCTTGGTTTTCTATGAGTGACTGCGTCACTTTAGGATAGTTTTTCTTCCATTTCTCAATCATGCCGGATAAGAAGGTATTCGCTTCTTCTTTTGAGTTAGCTTGATAAACAGCCTTAAAGTCATCACAGATTTCTTTTCGGTCTTTGACACGTACTTTATGAGCGATATTACGAGATACATGGATACAACAATGCTGATATTTTGCTTTAGGATAAATTTGATGGATAGTATCTTTCATGCCTTTTAAGCCGTCCGTAATAAAAAGCAAGACTTCTTGAACTCCTCTGGAGTTAATATCCTGTAGCAGCTCATTCCAAACGTATGTTGATTCAGTTGGAGCAATCGCATAACTCAGTACTTCTTTAGTGCCGTCTTCTCGTATACCAATGGCAATATAAATCGCTTCTTTGGATACAGTTTGACGTTTTAGTGGAATGTAAGTAGCGTCCATAAAAATAGCGACATACTTATCATTTAAGGCTCTGGATTTAAAGGCATTTACTTCTTCAGTCAGAACTTTAGTCATGTTGGACATGGTTTGTGGAGTATAGTGATGACCGTACATTTTTTCGATCAAATCAGCAATTTCAGACATCGTAACACCTTTTTCGAATAAATGGATAATAGTGGTTTCCAATGTATCGTTTGTTCTTTTGTAGGCTGGTAAAGTTTGTTGTTTAAACTCACCATTACGATCTCTAGGTATTTCCAATGTTAATTCACCATATTCGGTTTTGATTGATCGAAAGTAAGAACCGTTTCTCGAATTACCTGAATTAAAACCAGTGCGATCATATTTTTCGTAATCTAAAAAAGCCGTTAATTCAGTCCGTAGGAGTGTGTTTATCGCTTTTTCTAAGTGCGAACGGAATAATTCATTTAAATCGCCTTTAGTGACTAGAGTTTGCACAATTTCTGTAGTAAAATCATTCATAGGGAAGTCCTCTTTTCTGTGAATTGGTTGTCGTTAACTTTATTCTACAGAAGGGACTTCCTTTTTTGTATGGATTTTTTCATTTACACAAAATATTTTATACTCTCAAGAAATAAGTTTCTATGTTTATTAAAGATAATAATTAAAGTATTAATTATTAATAGTAAACTTAGAAAAAATATTAATAACCAAGTGGCAATTGAATGGCTAAAATAAAAGAATCCGGACTGAATTAAGGTGAAAACTAAACTTAAAAAAATTACAAAATGAAATAATAGTATTAGTGTTTTTGTATGATTTTTTACCATAATTTTTTCTTCTCCTAACAAAATATTGTCTAGTGATAAATCAAATAACTTAGCAAACTGAATTAAATTTTCTGTATCTGGTATTGTTCGACCATTTTCCCAATTAGAAATGGTTTTTTTAGATACTAAAAGCATTTCAGCTATATCTTCTTGAGTTAGTTGTTTTTCTATTCTTTTTTGTTTGATTACTTTACTTATAGTCATTTGATCACCTAAACATATTTTTTATTCTTAGAAAGATAAAGTCTATAGAAATTGATTTCTTCTTTATGGAAAGTTGGTAATTGTTACCAAAATTTCCACCACTTTTTTTCTGTTGTTTTTGCATTGTTGTTTTCTTTATTGACAGAAGTTAATTCCTCTTCTTCAGGTTCTTCCGTATAAGCTAATTGTAACTGTTCTTGCAGTTTTTCGATCTGTTGATTTGCCTGCAAGGTGAGTTGTTGTTGCTGGTCGAGTAACTTTTGCATTTGTTTTATTTGAGTATCTTTTTCTTGGAGCTGTTCATGTAAAAAAACAATAATCGAGTTTTCATCGTTACTAGCAACGGTTTCTACTTGGTTACCAGTGGTGTTACTACCTAAAAAATGTTGTTTTAAAAGCAAATATCCTTTGTAGCTGACAACTAAGGTTTTCACTCCGTTCCTAGTAACAGTTTGCACATAGTTTTCTCTAAAATCAGCTGATAGCCTTTTCCTAATTGCTTGTTTTGAAACATGAAATTCTTCCGCGAGTTCTTTGATCGTTTTATCTGTCATAAATACTCCTTATGCTTCAATCGAATAAGTTTTGTAAGTTTTCTAATAAATCTTGTTTAAGCTCGTTTGAGATTGATTGTTTTTCCGCTTCTTCTTTTTCGGTTTGTTGTTGTTTTTTAAAATCAGCTTCATGAGTACCTAACGGAAGATTTAGTATTCGATCTTTAGCACGCCATTTTTCTTTTTGTGTTAATTCTCCATTGTGTTCAATATTAAATAATTTTATACGTAAATCTTCTTGCTTCCCTTTTGAAAAATCGTCAGCATGGTTGATTTCAGCTTTCCAAGTAAAACGATAACCAATAACAGGTTTACCTCGACCTTTACCATATTTTTTACGAATAGTTAATCCTTTAAATAGTGGAGTTAGTTCTTCTTTTATTGGTTTGAGTACAAACTGATTTATATTTGTTTGTCTATAGCTTTTAGGAATATCTAATAGCTCTAAAAAATCTTCCTTAGAAAATTCAGCCCATCCTTGAGTTCGGTATTGTTTTAGCAATCTAAACATTGTTTTAGCATAACTGCTATTTAAATCTCGAAATTCTGTTAAAGAGAAACGTACCCAGCTTTCTAGATTATTAAGTAAAGGCAAAGCTTTTTCGTGGACTTTTATATCTACATAAGGGTTATCGACTTCTCCATGAATTTCAAAATCAGTAAACATTGTAAATCGTTCTATGGTTAATCCACCATTGCTTTTTCTTCCGAAACGTAAATCCATCAAATGATCGTATGTTCTTGCCAAATCTTTTATAAAGACTTCTCCTGCAGTCTGCTTATACGCACTTAAATCTTTAAGTTGGCTGAAATAAAAGCGTATTTTTTGATTACCTTTATCGCGCATTCTAGAGACAATAGAAAAAAACAAGTTCATTTCTATTGGGGTAAATTTTCTTAAAGGAATGGTATTTAATTCTGGTTCATACTTTACGATTTCATTTGCCATTTATTTGTTACTCCAGTCTAAATGATTTTATTGACATAATTTTAGGACATATTATGTCTAAAAACAATACCTAAAACAGATAATTTCATGCCTATAAACAGATAATTTCATGCCTATAAACAGATAATTTCATGCCTATAAACAGATAATTTCATGCCTATAAACAGATAATTTCATGCCTATAAAATTTTGTATCCCTTGGGGGAGTAAGGACACAGCCGACGGTAAAGAGGTTTAAAAAGAGGTTTAAAAAAAGATTATAAAAGAGGGAGACAAAATTTCCCACCTAAAAAACAATTCTTTTTTCTTTAAACAGGTTCGCGAACTTTTCTAAACTGCTAATTCAAAACCTCGCTCCCTACGGTCGCCAAAAAGGTGTGATCGCTACGCTCTCACATTATACCTGCGCAGTCGCCTCCAGCTCCTTTGCTAAAACCATTGTTCAAAAAGGAGGGTTGAGGCTCTAAGAGCTTGTCTAAGCCGTTTTAAGACAGTCTTAGTATAAAAACCTTTATCTGGAATTTAAAGCGCCCTACAGGCGGTCAGGGCAAGCCCTAACAACCCTAAAACAAGTAATACTTAAAAACACCTCACAAATTTAATTTTTTAAGATATAATAACTTGTCGCCTATCCGACAGTCTTGCGACTGGAAGGAGGTGTATCTTATGATTACCAACTTTATTTGCGCCCTTCTTGTTGAGCTTCTAAACTCTCTATTCAGTTATTGGCTGAATAACCGAAACAAGACGTAAAATCAACTAAGGCGACATCAGCCCAAAAAAAAAGCCCTAGAGAATCCGACTTCTCTAGGGCTTTCGTGTATCTCATGATTACCTATTTGCATGTTTAGTTTAACATGATTTTAAATCAAATTCAATTTTGTTGTTGCTGATCTAACCATTCCTTGACACTTTCTAGATAATTTAATGCCGTTTCTTTTTTCGTTGGACTTTGTATGTTAGTTGCTTGTTGAAACAGGTTTTCGTAGCGTTCATATGTGACAGATTGTTGTTTTTCTTTTTTTTCTTCTTCACTGGCAAACCAAGGGTTTGTGTCTCCAAATAGATCACTACAGGCTTCTTCTATCTTTGTATCTTTTACATATTGCACGTCTTTTTTGGTTTGCTCATAGTTGTCTTGAACCTCTTTTTGCTGTTTTTCTGGCAAGTTTTGATAAAGACGAGTGAGTTTTTCCATGTTTTTATCCGTCAAACGTTTTTCTTGATTCACAAAAATATCGTTCATTTCCTCATAACAAGTGGTAAACTCTTCCATTTTTTGTGCTAATACTTGCTCTTTTTTCTTTTTATTACGTGCTGATTCATACTTTTGAGTGACATTTCCTAATAAAATACTTCTAGAAACGCGCTTATTGCCCTCTAAAACGCCGAATAAGCCGCTTGAGACGATTATCAAGGAAAATATACAGCCAAGCAAGAAAAATCGCTTAAATCGAATTTTAGAGCCTTTTAATGAATATCTTGTTTGAAAAATTTTATAGCTGAGCCAAATACTTCCTGAAATACTAACAAAAATGAGTAGATAGGGTAAATAAAATGCCATTTTAGCCTCCCCATACTAACCAAAATGCGAACAGTGTCAGGACTAAGCAACATAAGGGGGCAAGAAAATCCAATGATCGTTGAATAAGCACCTTTTTCTGTTCCTTATTTCGCTGGTCTAATAGCTCTTGATGGAGTTTTTTAACTTGTAAATCAATCGTAGTTTGTATCCTTTCTTGCGTATAAGGAACGAGAAAAGCACGTTGTTTCTTTATTTCGTTTTCTATGTCTTTTAACGTTTTAGAGCGATAATTCTTGTTGGTGGTCTGTTCCTCTTTCAACGTGTTGTTCATGATTTCTTCGAGCCGGTCTAATTTCCGGTTGTTCAGGCGTAAGAGTTCGTTGTTCTCTTCGTACTTCTTCTGCAGTTTCGCGAATGCTAGCTCGAGCTCTTCGTAGCTCGTTGGTTCGCTGTTGGTTATAGGTTCGTTCTCGTCTGTCCAGCTCATGTAAAATCGTCTCCTTTTCGTAGTCCTTTCCTAGTCTGTTGGATCGTACTTTTTTCTTTTTGTGGATCAATTCGTAAGTGAAATTTTTCCCGCGATTGAAGCAATGAATGCCGAATGTTTTGAGAGAATCACAAAATTGGTCATAGGTTCTGGTTTTCTTGTTTTTCATGGTTTGATCAATCGCAAACCGAATTTCGTCTTTCCAAACCGGTTCATTTTTTTCTTTTAATTTGATTTCAGACATGGTTCGTTTTTCTTCTTTTTTTCCTCGTTCAGTGATACTTAAACCATGAGTCAAACAAATTTCGTCGTTGATATCGTAACACTTATCTAGGAATGCTTGACCATGTGCTTGAAACTTTTTTCCTGTTTCTAAATTGACCGAATTAATGACAATGTGATTGTGGATATGGTCTTTATCTGTGTGCGTGTAAATTGCGATTTGGTATTCTGGTGCGATTTTTTCAGCGTATTCTTTCCCTAGTTGGTTGGCTTTTTCAGCGGTAATTTCTCCTGGTCGAAAGGACTGAATCAATAAGTGTGCTTGTACACGATCGTCTTTTCCATAAAGCGTGCGTATTTGTTTCATTTCACTTTTGGCATAATCAATGTCACAGTTTATTCCTGTTTTGACGGTTGCTCGTGGTTCTGCGTAATTGATTGCTCGGCTACATGAAGTGGTTCGACTTACTTTAACTGTTGCCATATCTTTTGTAGCTCCTTTTGCATGATTTTTAGGTTTTCGGATAAGCGTTGGGCGTCTCCAGGAGCAACGTCATGTTGATGTGTGTTGCACCACTTAGCAATTTGATTGATATTCCCTCCAGCTTTGGCTAAATCGCGCGCGATTGCCTGGGCAATGTCTGGCGCCACTTTCGGTGTCACCAGACGCGCGTTTTGTGCCTTGGCTTTCACGAAAGCCGGCACACTCATTTGCAAAGCTTCAGCTGACTGCTTCAGCTTTGCAAATTCGGATTCGCTCACTCGAAAACTGATTTGTTTTGGCTCGGATCGATAGGTATATTTTTTAGAAGGATCGCTAGCCAAATTTTGATTTTGTTCGCTCATAAGTCCCACCCTTTCAGTACGTCCTACGGACGTATCGTTCGCAATACCATTGTACCTAAAAAGGTACAATGAGTAAAGCTCACTAAAAGGGTTTGGCAAGCTCTATATTTGCTAGCCAAATACCTCCGTATTTGGTGCAAATAACCGCTTGTCAAAGGGGCGCAAGCTCCCCCTTGAATCCCCCTCAAAACCCACGCTCCACCATACAAAAAAGGCTAGCAAATGCTAGCCACTTTTTGTAAAGTTTCGCTTGTTTCACCTTCGGTGAAATTGTTGCTTTGTAACGATTAGTTAGAGCTACATTTTTTTCGTTGTTCAAAGATTCTTACGCCATTTACTATTAAAATCGCAGGTATTCCAAAGTAAAGGAAGAATTGATTAGCAGGCAATACAAAATATAAAATAATGCCAGCAATAACAGCTAAAATTACAGCAATTTTTGTTAATTTCATAAAGTATTCCTCCTATTTTCTCCTAACGGATGTAACAAGCGCACTAACTGCTGATCTGAAAACTAATGATATCATTCCTAGTGTTAACCGGATAGTTCCATAAAGCTTAGCTGAGACGTTGTTAAGTATTAATTTTTTTCACTTTTTATCCTTCATAAATTATATTATCCAAGTAAGAAAGCAGATAATTATTATTTGAATAATTATTTCTAACCAATAAGAATACCGAATAGAGTTGGGTAAAAAAACACTTTTGTTTTCCATGTTATCAGTTATTTGGTATTGAGAAGGTAATAGTGTGTCTAACAACCAGACAGAAATTGTAAGCAATGTGATTAGCTGACCTAGACTAATAGTACCATTCATAACATAATAAGAACCTGCCCATAAAATTAAAGCACTATTTATCAACTGTATGCCATGTTTTAATCCTTGTTGTACATTATCTAATGTTACTGTTTTAAAGGATTTTTTCATTAATTTAATAAATTCTTTGTCTACTTTTTGATATACTTGTTTTTCGCCGTTGTAAGCTTTTATTGTTTCAATCCCTTTTAAACTCTCAATCATACTAGAATTTAATATTGCGCCAGCATTCATTTCTTCTTGATTGGCTTTCTCATAACTTTTTACAAATGCTAAAATAGTGACAAGATAGAAGGGAATAGAAGCTAAAGTAATAAAAAAGAGTATATGATTTTGAAGTAATAATGTAATTCCTACAATTAGTACCATACCAACATCTAAAAAAACAGATAGTGTGGCGCTTGCTAAAGCGTCAATGATTTTATTCGCGTCTAAAAATCGAGAAAGTATTTCTCCAGACTTTCTGGTTGCGAAAAATGTCATAGGCAAACTCAGCACATGTTTAAAGTAACTCAACATGATTGAAATACTCATACGTTGTCCTAAAATTAGTAACAGATAACTCCGACTATATTCAAATAATATTCGAAACAAATAAACTGCAATTAGTCCAATTGAAATAATATTTAAGGTTGACTTTGCTTGATTTGGAATAAAGTAATCTAACAAGCCTTGAAAATAGTAGGAACTACCAATATTAAATAAAGTAATAAAAGTAGAAGCTAAAATAATGTGAAAGACTAGTCCTTTTTGTTTCCAAATAAGCGGAAGAAAAGAATTTAAGCCAGCTATTTTTTCTTTTGTTGGTTGATAGATTTCTTTTGGAGTAGGAATTAAAACAACTCCTGTCCATTCCTCATTAAATTCGATAACTGATTTTTTTAATTTTCCTCTTCCTGGATCAGCTATCAACAATTCTGTATCTTTAATACCATAAATCACTACATAGTGTGGATATTTGTTATCAATTATTACATGCGCAATTAATGGTAATGGTAATTCTTTTTCTTCCCATAGGTCACTATCTGCTTGAATGGCTAGGCAATCAAAATCTAATTTTTCTAAAGTTTTCTTCAATCCGAAAACAGAAGTTCCTTCTAAGTCCGTGCCAGATAATTCTCTTAATTTATGTAGAGGAATTTCTGTTTTATAGTGTTTCAAAATCATTGCGAGACAAGCTACGCCACAATCTTTTTCATCCTGTTGTGAAATATAATTTCTCATAAATTCTCCTTTAAGATATAATTATTTAAAAAATAGAAAGGGAAGTAATATGAAAAAAAATGATATTTGGTTAAAAGTTGGAAAAGTACTCTTAATAATAATTGTTTTTATATTAGGGTCGTTATCTGCTAAAATGATATTTTCTTTATTTTTAGAACATAGGTAAAAAAAACAGCCAAGAGAGAGTCTCTCTCTTGGCTGTTTTTTATTTACGTTTCCAGTAACCCGATTGTACTGTATATCCAGCCATGAAACTTCCTACTAACCAAACACCAAGAGGAATAACACCTCCTGTGATTTGTTTTGAATCTTCTGAGGATAATTCTTTATAACTTTTCGTTAAGGTCATTACTGAGTTCTCCTTTTAATTATCTTTTTTTGAAGCCCATTGCTCCAAAAACAGTATCAGCACACCACTTACCAAAATCATAAGTAGTTTTGATAGCAGAAAAATTATTCAAAAAAGTTCCGCCACCAGTAATATTTTGTGTTTCTTTGACTGATAGTTCCGTATATTTTTTCATTATTTTTCTCCTTTCCACTATTTTTTGAGATTGTTTGTGTTATTAACTAATAATTGTTTAAATTAAATTATAAAATCGTTATATTAAGAGCTAGTAGACATAATGTACAGTATGCCAAGTAGCCCTTGTATCAACCGATACAGGGGCTCAC
>OBXV01000759.1_pt1 | contig 11518 bp, 9 predicted proteins | sample 1495451 | NCBI WGS metagenome assembly OBXV01 (sample SAMEA2580178, study PRJEB22360) | human gut metagenome | biome: human gut; feature: human-associated habitat; material: faeces | place: Denmark | collected 2008/2010
AATACTTACATTATTTTTAGAACAACGTATGCCTTTTGTCACTCTATGTTAATTTACATTCTTTAAAGCATTTGTTTGTTTATCACTACTCACACTATGCCTCTTCAAATTCTAATGTTATGCTCTTTCCATCTTTTCCAGGTTTTACTCTCTCAAAAATCTCCCAAACTTTTGGCATAAATTCCTCTGCCCTTGTCAAAGAAGGGCTATAATGAGTCAACCACATTTCTTTTACATCCGCTTCTTTTCCAAGTTTAGCAGCTTCATAAAAAGTCATATGCTTATACTCTCTTGCTTTTGCATCTTTTCCATCTTCTCCGTACATGCCTTCGCAAATAAAAAGATCGGAATTTTTTGCATGTTCTGCAATCGCAGGAACAGGACGGCTATCGGTACAATAAGTGACCTTAATTCCTTTTCTCTCTTCTCCTAAAATCATATCACTTGTATAGATTCGACCATCAGCTTCAATTGTATCGCCTTTTTGCAACCGACTCCAATACATTTTTGGCACTTCATTTTCTTCAGCTTTCTTCGGATCGAATTTTCCTGCTCTTGGAATTTTTATGCTATATCCATAACAAGTTACATTGTGATTGACACGAAATGCTTCTATTATATATCCATTTCTCTCAATGATCTGTTCACTTCCTGAAAGCTCAATAAACTCAATTGGAAATGGTAATTCTGGAGCAATAACACGCAATGCATTTACAACACGCTCTAATCCTTTTGGTCCAATCATAACAAGTGGCTCTGTACGTTCTGCATTTCCAAGGGTCAATAATAACCCCGGAAGGCCACTAATATGATCGGCATGATAATGTGTAAAACAGATGACATCAATCGGCTTAAAACTCCAGCCTTTTTCCTTGATTGCCACCTGTGTTCCTTCTCCGCAGTCAATTAAAATACTATTTCCATTATATCTTGCCATTAACGCTGTCAAACGCCGATATGGAAGTGGCATCATTCCCCCACTTCCCAATAGGCATACATCTAACATATTTATATCCTCACTTCCTAAATGCTATCTCTTTATTAGCATTATTCTTATCCTATCACTCTTTTATTCGAAATCTCTTTCTCAACTTTTTTATTTACACTAATTCCGTTTGATCTTTTATTTGAACGGGTATTTTAAATGTCTGAATCCATTGATCATAACAAGATTCACAAATATGAATCCTATGATGTTCTCCGTCTTTTTTTGAGAAATATCCCCATTCTTTCTCAAGTAATACTGAATCATTTCTCTCTAAATCATTTAAGCTACCAATCTCTCTCCCACATAAATTACAATATAATTTGCCATTATGCTTCATGCCGTTCCTCCACTTCCATCTTTTAAGATCTTTCGTTCAACTTCGTTCTTTTTCTATTATAAATGCTTTCTTTGTTATTTTATAGTGGAAAGATTTGCCGACATAATCACCGCATTTTCTAAAGGATCTTTATAATAATTTTTTCTCATTGAAATTGGAATAAAATGAAATTTTTCGTATAGATGAATCGCACCTACATTACTTTCTCTCACTTCAAGAAAAACAGTATTCACTTGTTCTTCTCTTGCACGCTTTAAAGATTCTCTTACAAGCAATTCTCCTATCCCCTTCTTTCTCATATGAGGTAATACTGCAACATTGGTGACATCTGCTTCATCAAGTGTCTTTATCATACCCATATACCCGACCACTTCACTGTTTACTTCTGCTACAAGAAATTGATGTGTTTCATATTGTAACACTTCTCCAATACTTTCAAGACTCCATGGGGTTGAAAAACAAGCACATTCTATTTTCTCAACTGCCTCACAGTCTTCTTTTCTCATCAAACGTATCTTGATTTCTTGTCCCATATTATCTCTGTTCCTTCGCCATCATCTTTTCTCTTAACTCCCTCTCCGCTTGGGAAAGTCTTAAATATTCTGGCTGATGTTCTGTAGCAGTTTCTATTTTACCTTCTTTAAAATACTCAATTCCTAATGTCCCAACGGCACCTGCTCTTTGACGACAAAGATGAGCCGGTGCAAAAGAATATGGCACTTTCATCTGCTCTTTTATTATTTCACGATACGGAGGTATTCCATCTCCAATAAAAATAACTTCTCGTCCTAATAAATTCAACTCTTTTATTAGCTCTTCAACGGAAACTGCCATCTGATCTTGCATCACTCGAAACTTCATTTCATGAAACTCATAAAGTCCCGTATAAACTTGATTTCTTCTGGCATCCATAATCGGGCAAATCACTTGGCTATTTCCATACAAATTATAAGCAAGTGCCTCCACCGTTGGAATATGGATTAAAGGTTTGCCTAATGCAAATCCCAGCCCTTTTGCTGTGGCAGAACCAATGCGCAATCCTGTAAAAGATCCTGGTCCACCTGCTATGGCAATTGCATCTATCGTATCTAAATCAATCTGTGTCATTTTTATTATTTCATCAAGCATTGGTAATAATGTCTGAGAATGTGTCTTTTTATAATTGATTGTATATTCTGCCACTATTTGCTCTTCCTCTACAATAGCAACAGATGCTACAAGTCCTGAACTATCAAGTGCTAAAAGTCTCATAATATCTCCTTTTCTCATTCTATATCCGAATCTACCATTTATTATCGTCCTATCTATATCTATAAGAACCTATAAGAAATTATTTTCTATTTATGAAAGAATTATAAATGATCAGAAACGGTAATTCTTCTGTAATCAAATCCCTTTTCTAAATCTTTTTCAATGGTAACAACCTTCATTGTTTCTGGAAGAATTTCTTCAATTAAATTTGCCCATTCAATTAAACAAACACCATTTCCATAGATATAATCTTCAAATCCAATCTCGTCCATTTCTTCCACATCGCTAATCCGATAGACGTCAAAATGATAAAAAGGAATTCTTCCTTCTTCGTACTCTTGAACAATCGTAAATGTTGGACTGCTAACTGGCTCTGTAATGCCTAATCCTGTGGCAAATCCTTGTGTAAATACTGTTTTTCCAACTCCTAAGTCTCCCAGTAAGCAGATGACATCACCTGCATTTGCCTCTTGTGCCATCTTCTTTCCAAATTCAAATGTATCCTTTGACTCACGACTTTCAAATATCATATCATTCACTCCTTTCTTTTCCCACTTTTATTTATCTTTTACTCGTTAGAGCTGATACAGTTTCTTCCTCATTTAGTTCTTATCTGTTTCCTACCTCTATTTTACACTTTCTATTCTATCAGAAATATTCTATCAAAAACAAGAAAACTTCTTACTTATATTCTGATTCATTATAACAGACACATCTCCAACTAGCAACGGCAGAAACAAACGAAAAAAGTTGCCAGTGGTTTTCATTTCTTTGTTTTCCACTGACAACTTTTCTATTTACAAGATAGGGATTTTTTCCTCAAATGCATCATGCCATGAACTTACGGAATTTTTTCCATACATAATAAGTAACAATTGATAATACCGCTCCTTTTACAATATTAAAAGGTACAAAGCCCATGAGCAGTAATGTTTTCATATCTTTAATTGCAGGAATCATAGCACTAGCCATTCCATAAAGAGCACTTTCATTTCCCCCAAAATAAAGGGTAATGTAAAGAGGTAGTGTAATAAAATAGTTTACGACAACTCCTGTAAACACTAATAACAAAGTTCCTACAAAAAATCCTTTTTGTATTCTTTTTTGTGATTTTGAATACCAAAATACAAGAGAAACTCCTAATACATAACTGGAAGACATAATAAAGTTTGCCATTTCACCAACTGTCGCTGTACTACTTGTCATTGCATGAAGCAAATTCTTTACTAACTCTACAAATACACCTGCAACTGGTCCATAAGTTAAAGCACAGATGAGTGCTGGTACATCACTAATCTCTAACTCTAAAAAACCAATAAACTTCACTGGGAAATGTACAAACATTAGGATAAATGCCATTGCTGACATTAAACCAATTGTTGTAACTGCTTTCGCATTTAAAACATTTCCTTTTTTAACTCCTTGTAATTGTGTGTTATCCATGTTTTCTCTTCTCCTTTACATAAAAAATACTATGTTGGAAATTCAAGAGAGTGAGGAAAGAACACAAGCTATTTTTCCCACACAAAAAGCCCTGAATCGATGATTCAGGGCTATTCGCTTAACGTATCGTATATAAAATGTATGGTAACTAAAATACGCTTACAGTTCTTATCTTCTTTCATCCAGACTTTACTGTCGGTATTGGAATCACACCAATTCTGCCCTAATGGCTCGCGGACTTTACCGCCGGTCGGGAATTGCACCCTGCCCTGAAGAACTTCCTTTATTTTATTCTTTTTTATTATAATATTTGTATTTTGAAAAGTCAATACTTTTCAAAATCACGTTTTGAGTTTTCGGAAAACTATTTTTCTTTATTCACTCTATTTTCCTCTATTTTTTCATTGTAAGTTGAATACGTTTTTTCTGCAAGTCCACCGATAACACTTTCACTTCTACAATATCTCCAACGCTTACCACTTCTAATGGGTGCTTAATATATCGATCCGTCATCTGTGAAATATGAACAAGTCCATCTTGATGAACTCCAATATCCACAAAAGCTCCAAAATCAATAACATTACGAACAGTTCCCTTTAATATCATACCTTCTTTTAAATCCTTCATATCAAGGACATCTGTTCTTAACACTGGCTTTGGCATTTCATCACGAGGATCTCTTCCTGGTTTTTCTAACTCTTTTACAATATCAAGTAATGTAAGCTCACCAACTTCTAATTCTTGTGCTAATTTCTTAGCATCTGTAATCTGTTTTGAGAGTCCCTTTAATCCTCCTCGTCTAATATCGGCTTCTTGATATCCAAGGAGCTTTAGTAAATTTCTTGCCACCTCATAAGACTCTGGATGCACGCTTGTCCCATCAAGAGCTTGTTCTCCATCTGCAATTCTCATAAAACCTGCACATTGTTCAAATGCCTTTGGTCCTAATTTTGCAACTTTTAATAATTGTTTTCGATCTGTAAATTTTCCATTTTCTTCTCGATACGCGACAATATTTTTGGCTACTGTCTTACTCACACCTGAAATATATTCTAGCAAAGAGGCTGATGCTGTATTTAAGTCAATTCCAACTTTATTTACACAGTCTTCTACCACTCCTGTTAATGTGTCACCTAACTTCTTTTGGTTCATATCATGTTGATACTGACCTACTCCAATGGATTTTGGATCAATTTTTACAAGCTCTGCTAACGGATCTTGTAAACGTCTAGCAATTGATGTGGCACTTCTTTGGCCTACATCAAAATTTGGGAACTCCTCGGTTGCCAATTTACTAGCGGAATAGACGGAAGCGCCTGCCTCATTTGTAATCACATACTGTACTGGTTCTGGTATCTCCTTCAGCAGTTCTGCAATGACTTGTTCCGATTCTCTTGAAGCAGTTCCATTTCCAACAGATATCAAAGTGATACCATACTTTTTAATAAGGCTGTGTACGATTTCTTTTGCTTCTTTTACTTTGTTTTGAGGGGCGGTTGGATAAATGACTACCGTATCCAATACTTTCCCAGTTGGGTCGATCACGGCTAACTTACATCCTGTTCGAAAAGCTGGATCCCAGCCAAGAACTGTTTGTCCAGCGATTGGTGGTTGCATCAGCAATTGCTCTAGATTTTTACCAAACACTTTAATCGCCCCATCTTCTGCTTTTTCTGTCAATGTATTTCGAACTTCGCGCTCAATAGCCCCACTAATTAATCGCTTATAGCTATCCTCAATGGCTGATTTTAAAACTGGAGTCGTATATGGATTGTCTTTGCGGATAATTCTTTTTTCTAAATAGGCAATAATTTTTTCTTCTGGTGCTTGTACTTTTACTGTTAATACTTTCTCTTTTTCTCCACGATTTAATGCTAAAATGCGATGCCCTGCTACTTTTTTTATCGATTCCTCATATTCATAATACATTTCATAGACAGAACTCTCTTCTTTATTTTTTGCCTCAGATACTAAAGAATCTTCTTTCATTGTAAGGTCGCGGATATAGGTTCGATAATCAGCATCATCAGAAATTCCTTCTGCAATAATGTCCATAGCTCCTGCAATAGCTTCTTCTACTGTATTCACCTGTTTTTCTTCTGACAAGAACTCTTGTGCTTCTTCTTTTACATCTCTTTTCATATTTTGCAATAAAATAAGATTAGCAAATGGCTCTAATCCTTTCTCTTTTGCAATCATCGCTCTTGTCCTTCTCTTTGGACGATATGGTCGATAGAGATCTTCTACTTCCACTAATGTCCTTGCCTCTAAGATCTTTTTCTTTAATTCTGGTGTTAATTTTTCCTGTTCTTCAATTGTGTTTAACACCTGCTCTTTTTTCTCTTCTAAGTTTCTTAAATAAACAAGACGTTCCTGTAAATTACGAAGCACTTCATCATTTAAAGCTCCTGTTGCCTCTTTACGATAACGAGCAATAAATGGTATTGTATTTCCTTCATCAATTAATTTTACCGCCGCTTCTACTTGTTGATATTTTACCCCTAATTCCTGTTGTAGTACTGCTATAATATCCATATGATTTTTCTCCCTAATATAAATTATAATTCAAATTCAATTTTTCTTCCCACTGGCTCATAGGCATGATATTTTACTCCAACCATATCAAACATTGCCTTGGAAGCTTTTACTGAATCCGTATCCGCATATTTATCACTCATGTAGATAATCTCTTTAATTCCACTTTGAATAATGGCTTTACAGCACTCATTACATGGAAATAGTGTTCCATAAAGTTTTGCACCTTCTAAAGAACCCCCATTATAATTCAAAATAGCATTGAGCTCCGCATGACATACATAAAGATATTTTGTATGTAACGGATCTCCTTCTCTCTCCCATGGCATACAATCATCAGAACATCCGGTTGGCATCCCATTATAACCAATAGAGAGAATTTTATTATTGGCATCTACAATACAAGCCCCTACTTGTGTTCCTGGATCTTTACTTCTCATAGCCGCTAACATGGCAACTCCCATAAAATACTCATCCCATGATAAATAATCTTGTCGTTTCATATGATTACTCCTTACTTTTTATTTTCTTCTTTATTCAAATTCTTTCCTACAATCCTTACTCATGTTATATTTTCATTATAATATAACATAAGCTATTTTAAAAGTAACATCAAATAGAAATACAAATCTTACTTCCTAATACGAAAAAAACGATATTAGGCAATTGCCTAATATCGTTTTAAAACTTTACATTCATAAGGAGCTAAATTCATTTCTTCTTCATATCTTTTTTCTATGATACAATCTTCATAATCTTCTGTAAAAGATACTTTCACGGTTTTTTCACTAAAGTTTTGTACAAAATAAAATTTTTCTTGTAACTGCCTTACTGTCACCACCACTTCCTCTGGTAAATCACCTTTCCATGGGGATTTTACAGAACAATTATCTAAAACTTTTTTATAAAAAGCTTCTAAAAGGTTATAGTCTGGCTCTACGGCTAAATAATACGCTTTCCCTTTTCTATAGCAATTTTCTGTAATAGCTGATAATCCTTTACAGATCCCACTATCATAAACGGCAATTTCTCTTGCACCTTTTTTCTGAACTTCTTCATAGAGATGTTTTATCGGGTAAGAACTTCCATCCATAGAAATCTTGACTTCTTCATCTTTTCTTGTAAGAGTAATCATCTCATTTTCAATTCCTAACACTTCTTGTAACGGATGTTTCTCTACAAAACATAAATCAGATTCATTTACTACACCACTCCAATAAGTAGTCACATAAATTCCACCATTTGCCACATAATCTTTTATTTTTTCCACATAATGTTCTCGGTACATATAGTTAAGAGGTGCAATAACCACTTCATAATCATCCAAATAGGTACATTCCATATCAACGAAATCAACCGATATTCCTTGTTTCCAAAAAATGCGAAAATGTTCTACTATCGTTTTCACATATTGTTTTTCTTCCCATAACGCTTGGCATTCTTCCAATGCCCACCAGTTTTCCCAATCAAAAATGATAGCTATTTTACTTTTATGCTGTGTCGCTGTAATAAGATCTGAGATCTTTCTTATTTCATCTCCTAGTTCTGCTACCTCCTGAAATACTTTTGACTTATTTCCATTTTTATGTCCAATTACTGCCCCATGAAACTTTTCAAAAGCTCCTCTGCTTTGTCGCCATTGAAAATATTGAATACTATTTGCCCCATCCGCTATGGCTTGCATTGCAGAAAGCTTATGCATTCCTGGACGCTTTGCAATGTTATAAGACTTCCAATTTGTTATGGAAGGCGTATTTTCCATCATAAAAAATGGCTGTTTCTTTATACTCCTCATAAGAGCGTGTCCAGCAGCTGTCATAGCGGCTACTTCCATCTCATTTTCCTGCTCATGCCAATCTGGATAGGAATCTAAGCTAATAAAATCCAATTGTTTTCCTAATTTGAAATAATCGATATTCCCAAAAAACTCCATATAGTTAGTTGTAACGGGGCGGTCAGAATATTGCCGAATCACTTGGATTTCTGCTTGACAGAAATTTTGTATTCTATCGCTTACAAATCTCTTCCAGTCTAATTTTAGTCCATGTAACATTGTTTCTCCATGAGGAGCTGGACTCTCAATCATACTCCATTCCTGATAAGTATGGCTCCAAAACTTTGTCCACCATGCTTTGTTCAAATTTTCTAATGTTTGATATCGGTCTTGTAACCAATTACGAAACTCCTCTTGGCAATAAGGACAATGACAAGAAGAATCCGTTCCATTATTGCCATATTCATTCGAAATATGCCAAGCAATCACAGCTGGATGATTTCCATATCGTTTTGCTAATTTTCCATTTATAATCTGCATTTTCTCCCGCATTATCGGAGAAGAATAGCAGAAATTATGACGATTTCCTGATAAATTACGTATTCGATTGCTTCGTACTTGCCGAACTTCCTCATATTTATGTTGCATCCAAATAGGGAGTGCTCCTGTTGGTGTTGCTAGTATAGTATAAATTCCATTTTCATATAATCGATTTATGATTTGATCAAGCCATTCAAAATGAAATTCTCCTTCTCTTGGTTCATATTCTGCCCACGAAAAAATACCAAGCGATACACAATTAATGCTCGCTTCTTTCATCCATTGAATATCTTGCTCTAATACTTCTGGTCTATCTAGCCATTGTTCTGGATTATAATCTCCTCCATGCCAAATCTTTTGAAATAATACTGCTTCGTTTAATCTATTATTATGTAACACTCCCAATTCTTTTGCCTCCTTCTACTGCCTAATCAATGTTATATCATCAAGGTATCCCCACGATCCAGCTTCTCCTTGAACATCAATATCAATCCTAAGTTCTCCATTTATAACCGGAATATTTGTTATTTGGAACTGCTTCCAAATTGGCTTATTTGTACTAGAATCCCACTCATTTGTATCTTCTATCTTTGTTGAATAAATTCCATTCTCATTGGCTACATATACATTGCATTCTTTATCACTGCTACTACCATAGCTCCATCCAGTTAATGTATAATATCCACTCGGCAATTCATTAATCTCTTGTGCTAATCCAATCGTAAATACTTCTGGATCATAGTAATGAAAAGAATAGCTGCCATTGTCCGTTCGATTCTGATTACCTGTTCTTCCTGCTAATTCTGGCCAATCATTATTTTGTAATTTAATTGTCCAATTATCGGTATCCGATAGCTCCGCCTCCATGGTGCCATTTTTTATGTAATTTCTTGTAATTTTTCCGGCGTTATTATCATTATCTACAAAAGTAAAATCATCCAATGTTCCATATCCATTTGCATTCCCTTTGATTTTAGCACCTATCCTTATTTTTGTAACACCACTTGGAATTTGAATCTGATCAATCTGGATTTTCTTCCAATTATTATAATAAGTAAATTGGATATCTGTTTCTGCCAAACGAGTTGTTGCTCCATTTAACTCATACTCAACAAACAATTGCGCCTGTTCTAAATTTTCTGCTATTCCTTGGGCATAGGCACTGAAACAATAATTATGATTTTCTTCTACTTCAATCTCTTGTGAAAGAACAGTAACAAATGGTTCATCATCCCAGAATTGAAAACTTCCCACACCTGAATATGGTGTACTATCATCCCAAATGGTAATCTGTCCTGCATTTCCTTTTTCCTTACTTATTTTCCAATCGGCTGTATTATAAGCATCTTCAAAAGAATTATTTTTTACTAAATTTCTTTGCACTGTAATTGTCACTGTCGGCTGTTTTAATACCACATTATCTAATGGATCAGCACCTAATATTCTTCCACTTAATTTATATGTCCCTATGCGATTTAAATCTACAGATTCCACATCGTTCCAACTTACTGGTAATGATATTAAATCTCCATCAAATTGTAATACCTCCACCTTTGTAGGCAGTATATCTTCTATTGATACAGTATCTTCAACATCTACAATAATATCCTGTGGCATATAAACAATTACATCTTTATCATTATTAATAGATTCCTCTTCTTTATTAAATCGGTAGGCATTCAAAGAATCAAGTTCTTTAAAATTAGCATCAAATAAAATCTGATTATCCCACTCATTTCCTTGTCCCTTTGCAACACCTACACCATCAACTGCTAGCCATAGAGGTTCCCAATAAAATACACCAAGTCCTTTATCATTGTCTACATTAGCAACTGTATTAAACACTGTTTCTAACATTAGTTTCTGATTTTCTACATTAGCTTCTAAACCCACAACATCTGTTTCCTCTTTTCCTATTAAATTTGGCTGGGAATCAGCATCTTCATAAGTTTGTGGATAAGAAGTTTCTGCTACTACAACTTCTTTTTGATACCTTTTTACAATATTATTCATATTGTTTTTTAAATCTTGAGGTGTCCCATGCCAATAAGGATAATATGACATTCCTATCACATCAAAATCAGTTACCCCTCTTGCAATCATATTATCGAAAAAATATTCAAATCGTTCCTTATCGCCACCTTCTGCTAGATGAATCATGATTTTAGTTTTTTGATTAATCGGTGTTGTATCTCTTACTGCTGAAATTCCACTATTTAACAACTCTGCTAAGTTATCTAAATTATCGATATATCCATCTTCCCATAACATCCCCCCACTGATCTCATTCCCAACTTGTACCATATCGGGATATGCTCCAACAGTATTTAAACTATTCAATATATCCGCTGTATAGTCATATACTGCTTGTTTTAATTCAGAAAAATTTAGATTTTTCCAGGCTTCTGGCTTAGACTGATAAGAAGGATCTGCCCATGTATCAGAATAATGAAAGTCTAATAAAAACTTTAACCCTGCTTGTTTAATTCTTTGTGCCATTTCTATTGTATGTTCTTTATTACAATAATCACCTGCATCAAAGGATGTTGTTGGATTATTCCAAATTCTTAGACGAACATAATTTACATCTTTATCTGCTTTTAAATATTGAAGAATATCATTAATTTTATTACCATTTCCATCAAAAAAT
>OBXV01000764.1_pt1 | contig 11387 bp, 13 predicted proteins | sample 1495451 | NCBI WGS metagenome assembly OBXV01 (sample SAMEA2580178, study PRJEB22360) | human gut metagenome | biome: human gut; feature: human-associated habitat; material: faeces | place: Denmark | collected 2008/2010
TTAAATAATCCCCTGATGGGGACGGAAACTCTATATATTTCTTTAGAGAATTATCATCTTCTTTAGAATATTGTTAAATTAAATAATCCCCTGATGGGGACGGAAACGCTATGATATTTTTTGTATTTATGTATTTTTTCATTTTTTAAGTTAAATTAAATAATCCCCTGATGGGGACGGAAACCTACCCTCTTTGAAATTATAATTCAATACCATTTTTAGCTAATAGTTAAATTAAATAATCCCCTGATGGGGACGGAAACAATTGTTTTAGCATTAGTCATTCCTCTATTACGCATAACGATAGTTAAATTAAATAATCCCCTGATGGGGACGGAAACATGTCTGCATGTTCCATAGCGTTCATATACTTGTATAACTTCAGTTAAATTAAATAATCCCCTGATGGGGACGGAAACATTCTTCTAGTTGATTATAGATATAATCTTCTAAGTTTTCATATGTTAAATTAAATAATCCCCTGATGGGGACGGAAACGTTCCATTCTTCTTGAATTGTAAAGTATATCATAATATAAAATCCGTTAAATTAAATAATCCCCTGATGGGGACGGAAACGGTATATAGCTTGTTATCCATATGTTTACGCTTTCATATTATTGTTAAATTAAATAATCCCCTGATGGGGACGGAAACTATTTATTCTTTTGAATTGCATTTAACATTTTAACCGCCATATTGTTAAATTAAATAATCCCCTGATGGGGACGGAAACTAGCAAATAAATCCCAATAGAATATGCTGCTATATTTACTACAGTTAAATTAAATAATCCCCTGATGGGGACGGAAACATATTCAAACAAGAAAAGCGGAATAGTGAAAGTATAACGTTTTGTTAAATTAAATAATCCCCTGATGGGGACGGAAACCTAGAGATAAAGGCATTATAGTATTACGAGATTTAGATAATGTTAAATTAAATAATCCCCTGATGGGGACGGAAACTTTTGCACACCCAAATTGGATTGGATCCATGGTGATATATTCGTTAAATTAAATAATCCCCTGATGGGGACGGAAACGTGTTTGCCTCCTTTCATGGTTTAAACAATAGTATCGGTTATGTTAAATTAAATAATCCCCTGATGGGGACGGAAACGCCTATCATGATTCTTTCACATTCAGCGGGAAGGTTACCATAGGTTAAATTAAATAATCCCCTGATGGGGACGGAAACAATCTTTGTTAACGTCTACTGTATAAGTTTTATCACCAGTGGCATGTTAAATTAAATAATCCCCTGATGGGGACGGAAACACTATCAAATGTGTTCGGAGAATTAGGGACTTCTACAACTCGAGTTAAATTAAATAATCCCCTGATGGGAACGGAAACTTTGTTGTGGTCCAAGTTGCATACAGATTTCATTAAATCTACCGTTAAATTAAATGATCCCCTGATGGGGACGGAAACTCGAATTCATCAGGGAATAAGTCCCAAAGAGCTTCTGTATAGTTAAATTAAATAATCCCCATTTGGGGCCGGTTTTTATGTTAAAAACTCATATAAGTATAAAAATATAGCCAGTATATTCTTTTTAGTGAATATACTGGCTTTTTTGTATAAATCGGATGGTTTTTCTATTGGTTTTAATCAGAAATGAATATATAATGAAGACAATAGGTTTTTTATTTCTTAAGTAGAGTTTGGAGGCGATGTGATGGGTAAATGGGATGCACTGGTAAAGGGTGCATTGCTTCATGATATCGGCAAAGTCGTGTATCGAGCTAATCAGGGAACCGATGCACATTCTAAGCGTGGCGCTGCTTTTATTGAGCCCTATTTTTCCGATATGGGCTTAAAGCAAAGTATTACTCATTGTTTGAAGTATCATCACGGGAAAGAGCTTAGTACAGCTCAACTAAAAAATGATGATTATGCATACATTGTGTACGAAGCGGATAATATTGCTGCTGCTGTAGACCGTCGAGATCTTGAGGAAGGTGAGAATACCTCTACACAGAAGTTTGATAAAGAGTTACCGCTCCAATCAATCTTCCGTGTATTTGGTGGTAAAACTAGTACTCAACCCTTACAGTATTATCTACGTGGCATTGATGTGTCTGACCATTTTAATTATCCTGAAAGTGATAAAACGATATGTGCATCGAGTGATAAATATAAGGCACTATATGATGTGTTAGTACAGAACTTTCAGCAACAACCAATAGATAAGATGTCCGTTAATGAGTTGTTGAGAATTTATGAAGACACTGTGTCCTATATGCCATCTAGTACGGCAACAGATCAAGCCAATGATATCTCTTTGTTTATGCACTCAAAGATAACAGCCGCTGTGGCACATAGTATGGTGCATTATTTTGAGGAACAAGGCATTACTAATTATAAAGAATATTGTTATCAGAATTCTAAAAAGTTCCGTGAAATGCCAGCGTTTCGATTAATATCTGGAGATATTTCTGGCATTCAAAATTTTATTTATACGATTCCGTCTAAAGGTGCATTAAAATCATTACGTGGTCGCTCATTCTATTTAGAAATTTTGATGGAACAAGTTGTAGATGAGCTATTAGATGCATTGCAGTTAACTCGGGCAAACCTTATTTACAATGGTGGCGGTCATTTTTATGTATTGGCTCCTAATACAACAAAAACTTGTACTGCTATTGAATCTATGGAAAAATCCATTAATGAATGGTTCTTAACAGTATTTGGTACTAAATTGTATTTAGCGCTTGGTTCCGCTACAGCAACAGCTGCTGAGTTAATTCAATCGCAACGTACATTATTCTGTAAGGTGAGTCAATCTGTTGATGAGGCTAAGGCTAAACGATATTCTGAACAGCACTTAACAGATCTATTTAATCCAAATAGTACGTATAATACAGTTCTTCATGGCGAGCGGGAATGTTTCATTTGTCACACTTCAACAGCAACATTATCGCCTTATGGTAAGGATACCGATGCTGAGGCTTGTCCAATTTGTAATGGCTTGTATCGCTTAGGGGAACAGATTGTTGACAGTCGAGATACGGTTTTTGTATTAGCTAGCTCTAATACGAGTGATGATAGTGAAAGTATCCCTAAGGTTGAAGTATATGTTAATAATTTGAATAGTGATGCGGATAATTTGAAGGTATATCTTTATGTGGTCCCTGAATCATCATTACAGAAGTTCGAATCTAGTCATGAAATTCTTAGAATTTACTCTAAGAATACGGCTAAAACAGGACATAATGTATTTAACCGTATTTGGCTAGCAGATTATGTAGCACGCAAGGATAATGGTCAAGTTTATGAATTTGAAGAACTTGCCGCATCTAGTGGCTTAGGGGAGGATAAAGGTATTAAGCGACTTGGTGTATTACGAGCAGACGTAGATAACCTTGGTGCTGCTTTTACCGGAGGCTTTATTTCTGAGGGCTCTGATAAATTTAAATATGGTACTTTATCACGCTATGCTGACTTATCTCGTGATTTAGCAATGTTCTTTAAGGTTGCTGTTAATAAAATGGCTCAAGGTGATGTGCAAGGTTTTGGTAGATCTGTTACACCATTTACTATTTGGGCTAATAAAAAAGTTACGACTAGAAAAATTCACGTTATTTACTCCGGTGGTGACGATGTATTCCTTGTTGGTGCATGGGACGAATTATTAGAATTAGTCATTGATATTCGTGAAAAACTGGCAGAGGTTACAGATAATAAAATTACTATGTCTGCTGGCCTAGCTCTATTCTCTCCATCCTATCCAATTAGCCAAATGGCTGCAATTACAGGTTTACTTGAAAGTGTTGCTAAAGATAATGATGGCAAAGATAGTATTGCTTTATTTGGATTTGAAACAAACTCAAACGGTGAAGAGCGTATATGCCGACATGTATATAAATGGGATGACCTCATTAATAATGTCATTGAAGATAAACTCTATACACTAGATCAATTATTTGTTATTCCAGGCATTAATGAGGTGCAAGACTCAAAAATGAAATTAGGTAAAGGCCTAATATATAAGTTGATGGAATTGTTACAAGGTATATTAAATGATAGAGCTTTAGGCAAACATATTAATGTGGCTCGTATACTCTATTTATTGGCTAGATTAGAACCTAAGAAAAATAATCCTACCTATGAATCATATAAAAACTTTGTTACAGCTATTCATAGATGGATTCAATCAGAAGAAGATTGCAAAGCTTTGCTAACAGCTTGCAACCTCATTGTTTACTATATGCGTGATACAAAGTGAGGAATAGTATATGACACAAGGTAAATTTAATTGGGATATAGATATTGTCACTAAGGCAGAAGAAACTATCGGTCGTTTAAGATATAATCCAAAATGCAGAAAAACAGATGAAGTATTTGACGTAAAGTATGCACAAGTACGTAAAATTTTATCTAGTGTAGTGGCTATTAAAAATAAATTGGGTGTGGAACAACGTAAAAGCAAATCCTTTGATAAGCTACCTGAAAATATAGCGATGGAGGTTCGTTTTCTAAAAACTACATTCTTATATCAAGCTGGTCGAGATAAAGATAATAAATACCCAGTAAAAAATTTTATTGAAGATAGTCAATTGGTAGAGATGGTTGAATGCATTGGTACTGATGTTAAAAAATTTGATATGTTCTGTAAATATGTAGAAGCATTAGTCGCTTTTTATAAATATAGAGCTGTCAGTGTTATTGCAGCTGCTAATGAAGCCTGGAACAAAAATAAACCATTTAGTAATCAAAATTACAATCAATCAGATGGAAATCGTCGATAGGAGGGGTATAACATGGAGAATAATGATAATTTAAAATCCTTACGTGGTAAATTGCTAATCACAGGTACTATTAAACTAGAAACAGGTATGCATATTGGTGCTAGTAATGATTTTGCTCCTATTGGCTCTGTTGATACACCATTCATTCGTGATGTAGTTACTCAAGAGCCAATTATTCCTGGTAGTTCTATTAAAGGCAAACTACGTACCTTACTAGCTAAAAGTCATTGTAACGATTATATAATGAATGATATTAAAGAGGATAAAGAGGAAATTAAACGTTTATTTGGTTCCGTAAATCCTGTAAAACCAGCTCGTTTACAGTTTTATGATTTATTTATCACAGATGAAACTCGTCAACTGTTTGCTAATATAGAGACAGATACTTATATGGGTGAAATCAAGTTTGAAAATACTATTAATCGTGTTGATGGTAGTGCTAACCCTCGTCAAATTGAACGTGTTCCAGCAGGTACTGTATTCACTTTTAAAGTTGCTTATAATATTGAACGTGAAGATGAAGTAACTGAGGATATGAATATACTAAAAGCAGGCCTTAATTTATTAGGTATCGATTATCTCGGAGGTCATGGTTCTCGCGGCTACGGTCGTGTAAATATTTCTATTGATGATGTGAAATCAGTAGGTAATAGTACTATTAATACGCAGGATTTATTAGATATATTAAGAAAGTAGGTTGTTACTATGAACTACTATATATATCCACTGCGTTTTCTTACACCAGTGCATTTTGGAGATACCTCAGAAGGGGGAAACCTAGAAACAATTTCATCTACATTAGGCTCTGATGTGCTTTTTGGTGCATGCTGTCATGAAATCAGCCATAATACAGGTTTATTACAATCTTTTATCGACTCTGTAAAAGAACAACATATCGTATTATCTAGTTTGTTTCCTTACTGCATAGATAATGGGGAGTATCAATTGTATGTACCTACACCTATCATGCAAATTGATTCAAAAGAGCTGCCTATTACAAGTTTTGCAGAGATAAAACGGGTAGCGACAGAGCAAAAGAAGATTAAGAAGATTGAGTATATCCGAGCATCACAGCTACAAAATTTTAGTCAATATATAGAGTCAGATACCTCACAAAAACATATGCCTATTTTGGGAGCTAAGCAAGCTATGACACAAGTAAATATGCGTGGTGAAAAAAGTAGACCATATTATGTGGGGAGTTATCAATTTATATCAAACACAGGACTATATATTATAGCTAGATTTACCGATGATACAAGTCGTGAGTTATTTGAAGCCATTCTTGAATTATTAGGTCTATCTGGTATCGGTGGCAAGCGTAGCGGTGGCTATGGGAAATTTGAGTTAGCTGATGATCCCATTCAGTTGGAATCTGAAGGCATTTATAAAGATGACTCTGCTTTATATGCATTGATTCATAATAAGCAAGGAAACATGATGTGCATTAGTGCCTGTGTTCCAACTAGTGATGAAGTGGCTACTTTAAAACAAGGTTCCTATAAATTACAAAAGCGTGGCGGTTTTGTAGGATCTGCAGGAAGTACGACTCAAGTGAAACGTAATTCCTATTATGTTGTTAAAGAAGGCTCTGTTTGTCCAAAAGCATTAGTAGGACAAATGCTTACTATTACGGGGGATAGTTTGCCTCACGCTGTATATCGTAATGGTATGGGCTTATGGATTGGGGTGGATTATGAGTAATCGTATAGATCATGCACAACTATTGCTCACTGTTGTGAGCCCTACCAATATTGGTGGCCATGAAAAGTTAACGACTAAGGATTATATGTATAATTACGATGCTGGTGAAGTATATCTCCTTAATAACTACGAGTGGTTTCGCTTTTTAGCACGTCATAATAAATTAGCAGAGTTTGAAGCATATATGCAGGATGAGATGGTGAGACCAAATGGTCGAACTATGTATGATTGGGCTAAAAATGCTATTGGTGTATCTCAATTAACAAAAGATACATTAGGTTCTGCTATTGGCTCTATTATGAAATCATCGATATATAATAAAGGGCATAAGAACTCATTGAATGATATTACGCCTCAGATTCGTGGAGCCAATGGTGATGTTTATATTCCAGGTAGCTCGATTAAAGGTGTTATTGATAGTGCTATTATTTCACATATGCTTCGTAATAATAAAGTATTTAGGAGTAATGTACAAAGAGAGTTAAGAAAAGTTTTAGATGTATATAAAAGAAAAAATGCTAGAAGCCTTTTCAAGGATATATTTAAGATGGTAAATCTAGCTATTCTTAAACATATTCATGTCCTTACGAACAATGAAGGAAAACCATTTAAAGGTATTTTAGCCAGTGCTTTCCGAGGTGTTTCTGTTTCTGATGCTATGCCTATAGGTGTGATTAAAACAGAGGTATTAAAGAAAGAGGATTCTTGTGTTGAGGAAGATGGAACTCATGATATTTCTGTACATCGTGAGTGCATTTTACCAAATCAACAGTTTTCCTTTACATTAACCCTTGATACAGCTATGACTAAAGAAATAGGGATTACTAGTATCAATCAAGTGTTAGATATTTTACAGGAAGATTTTGATGCTACTCATAAGTTATTAGCCTCTAAATTTAAGAAAGTAAATCCATCTATTTTTAAAGCTCTAGAGCCAGCTAATGCTTATATTGGCAGTAATACAGGATTTGTTCAAAAAACTATTATTATGGCTGCTTTCACAGATGACGAAAAAACAGGAATTGATATTATTAGAGCTATTTTAGATGTTAATTTCCAAAAGGCTGAACATGATCGTAAAGATACAGTTATGGCACCACGTGCAATCAAGTTAGTGAAGTGGAATGGCAATTATTATGAGATGGGAGGCATTCATATTGGCAGATAATATTGAGATTATGGCCATAGAGTTAGGAATAGCAGCAGATCCATCTATTAAAATTGTGCAGTCCATAGGTAGCGTGCTACATGGTGTCTTAATGGAGTTAGTTGGGACAGAATACGCAGGTCAGTTGCATGAAACGGGCCTGCGTCCTTATAGCCAATATATCTATTTTGATAAAGAAAAAGGTCAATATATTTGGCGTCTTTCTGCTGTAACAGCAGAGGCTGTTGAGCGTATATTACGACTAGCACTAGATATGCCTGAAAAGATTTTTTTGAAACAAAAACGAGGGCATATTTATATTCAAGATAGAACCATTTTAGAGGAAACCTCTTATGAAGCATTAATGGCTAAGTTTTGGAGTGGTGAAGCAGAATATGCGCAGGCTAAATTGCGGTGTGTGACTACAACAAGCTTTAAAGTAGATCAACAATATACAATCTTCCCTGAAGCCTTTCGTATCTATCGCTATTTATTGCGTCAATGGAACCAGTTCACTACGTTTGAAATGATGGACTCTGAAGATTTATTAGCTGCACTTTAATCAGCTGCTTTCATTCGCGACTATAATTTGCGAATGGGCATGTATGGTTTAGAAGGGGTTAAAATCCGTGGTTTCCGTGGAGAGATTGTTATGCAATTTAAGCGAAATTTAGTGATGCAACGCATCTTATCTCTATTGACCTACTATAGCCAATTCACAGGGCTTGGAATTAAGACCGCATTAGGTATGGGTGGCGTACAAAGTGAGGTAGTACAATGAGAATTCTTTATACTCCTGTAGGAGATACAGATCCTATTCGTGGTTGCTATGATGGTGGGATGCTTCATATAGTAAGGCATTATAATCCAGACATGGCAATCCTCATATTGAGTAAGGATATGGAGCAAAAGGAAGAATCTAACCGTCGATTTTCTAATGCTTTAAAACATGTGAAAGCTGATTTAGATATCTAGCTTATATGTACCGGTCTTGAAGATGTACATCGTATTGATACTTTACAACCGTTTGTTGACCATTTCTATGAGATGCTTTCAGAGTATCCTGATGCAGAGATATTGATTAACTTAAGCTCTGGTACTCCTCAAATGAAGTTAATTATGTCTTATCTTAGCGTGGAACATGATGCGGTACGAGGTATACAAGTCGATAGTCCTCAAGGTGGCTCTAATCGTTCTGAGCCAGCAGTTAATGATGACGAAGATATTGAAATCGTTATTGAAAATAACTTTGATGATCAAGGAGATACTGAAAATCGATGCCATGAACCTCAGATGGGATATATTAAGCGTAACAATCTTAAACAATCTCTTCATACTCTTATCAATAGCTATAAATACAAAGAGGCTATAAGTCTTTATCATGGCTATAAAAGAACCTTTACAGATGGTGTTGTTAATGATGTATTACCACTCTTAGAACATGTTCAATTGCGATTGGGTTTAGATTATGATGGTGCTTTACAAAAGTCTCGTAAAGTAGGCTCTATAAACTTATCTTCTATATTTACCGATAAGGTGCTGCGCAAGTTACATGAGTTTTTAATGCTTATGGAAGTGCGCTTAAAACAAGGTCAAATTGAGGACTTTGTTTTAAAAACTACTCCATTTATGTATGAGTTGATGCGTTATTACTTTACTAAAGAGATCCGTGTAAACTGGGGTCAAGTTGAGAAAAAAACATCTAAGGGAGTGCGACTTGACATGGTAGCGTTTAAAAATCAGTATCCTAAACTTTATGAATCATGGAAGGAGAACTCTGATACTCCGTATCTAAAAGAACTTCAAGTATCTTTTTATCATATGTTACATATGTTAGAAGACTATGATACAGTTGATAGTTCTTTATTGAAGCAATTAAAAGAGATACGTAGAATTGAGAAAAAAATTCGCAATAAAATGGCTCATGAAGTTGTTGTATTTACAGAACAAGATATCTGTAGTGCTGCAGATATTCAATCATTACAATTTTTCTTACATCAGATTAAGGATGTATTCTTTATTATTACTGGACAAGAAAAACAGAATAAACTAATCTACGATACCATTAATACATATGTGTTAGAACAAATTCAATAGTGTGAAAACTCATTAAACTGAATAATTTTATAGATTATCATCTTTAGACCTAAATTGATTCCTTAGCATATTCATTTGTATAAAAGGAGGCGACTATATGTCATCCTTATATGTTACAGAAGCAGGATCGTTTATCAAACGTGACGGTGGTCATGTTGTAGTTGGTCGTAATAATGAGGTATTGTTTGAGGTTCCTTTAGAGCGAATCGAAGATATTACTGTTTTTGACTCAGTATCTATAACAAGCTCATTGGTAACTGACTTTATTGAACGTGGCGTACCGATTACATGGCTATCTGGTTATGGCAAGTATTTTGGTACTATAATCAATACGAATACTATTGACATTAACAAACATAAGAAGCAATTTGATCTGTTAGATGATAATGCATTTAGAGTGGCTATGTCACGTAAAATTATTTGGGCAAAGGTGCGTAATCAGTTGACTATTCTTCGCCGCTACGCACGCAATTTGGAAGAGGATATCAATATAGATGTACAGATTGCGAATATTAAATCTGTACGTAGTCATATTGGTGAATGTATGCGTGTATCTGAACTCATGGGCTATGAAGGACTGATAAGTCGTCTTTATTTTGAAGCACTCGGTAAAATTGTGCCACCTGCCTTTGCTTTTACAAAACGTACAAAACAACCGCCTCGAGATCCCTTTAATGCTATGCTCGGATTAGGATATAGTATGTTGTTTAATGAAATTTTGGCTGGCGTTATTAATGCAGGTCTCCATCCATTCGTAGGAGTCATGCATAGCCTAGCTAAAGGTCATCCAGCCCTCGCATCTGACTTAATTGAAGAATGGCGGGCGCCAATTATAGATTCTATGGTGCTATCTATGGTGAGCCGTAATATGGTAGATTTATCTGAATTCGATAATTCTGATAAAGGTTGCTACCTGACAGCAGATGGGCGTAAGGCATTTCTAATGGCCTATAATAAGAAAATTCGTTCTGAAAATCAATATATTGATGATCGTAAAAGCTATCGTGAATCTATCTATAAACAGTGTAAGCAATTTGCTAGTGCAATTATACACGAAAATGTAGATTTGTATACGCCATTGGAGATTCACTGATATGAAAAAGTTTATCGTCCTAGTTATCTATGATGTGGTGGATAACAAAACACGTAACCGTCTTGTTAAATGCTTGGAGCGTTATGGTGTTCGTGTTCAGAAATCTGCATTCGAAGCATTGCTTAATAGGAAGCAATATGATGCTATGATGCGGCGAGCTAGTAAGATGATTAATCCTATAGAGGACTCCTTACGAGTCTATGTCCTTGATGACATTATAAATATCTATACTTGGGGTATTGGAGAACGTAAGGAACAAGACTGTATCGTACTTTAAATATAAATAGTTACTCTCGATTAATACTGTTACGATGTAGAGGTGTAATTAATAATAATAGAATCATTAATATTGGTAAAAGTATTTCAGAGCTTGATGTTTTGTATTGATGATTCTATTATTGTATTATCTATTTTCTTATATGATATAATGGGTCTAGAATTTAACTCCTGAGAAATTAAATCTGCGCCGTTGTGATAGTGGTGCGGTTTAACGATGTTATTTTAACTTGCTAAAGTGCTTTTTGAGATTAATTTGTAATCTCCGCCGTTTTTTGCATTTTGGAACCAGTAAATATCTGTTGTTTCAAAGAC
>OBXV01000775.1_pt1 | contig 11276 bp, 2 predicted proteins | sample 1495451 | NCBI WGS metagenome assembly OBXV01 (sample SAMEA2580178, study PRJEB22360) | human gut metagenome | biome: human gut; feature: human-associated habitat; material: faeces | place: Denmark | collected 2008/2010
ATTCTCTAACAATAATAAAATTACTGGTCTTATAAGTTCATCAAAATCATTATTATATATACTAATAGATCTAACTATAATTGAACGAATAAAAGCTCCCTTATGCACTAAGGAAGCTTTTATCATTTCATATGTATATCCCTTACATATATACGTGAAATCAGAAGTTTCTGGTCAGATAACACATTCCCCAATGTGTCATTTTTTTCACATTACGTATTGTACATCAAAAATTTTTAATAGACAAGAGTTTATTCACTTCTTTTTCATGAATCCTTCTAAAACTTTCAATGTGAAAAAGAATTTACATCTCATTAAACAACCTTATGTTGCCATGTTCCTCGAATAAATCTCAAATAAGAACAACATAATCTTAGAGACTGATCGAAGCACAAAGATAACCATGCCCCAAAAAGTCCTAAACCTAGTGTAATGCACAATAAATAAGTAATAATAGGACGAATGATTGCTACGCTTACAAGAGAATATTTCATGATGTAATATGTATCTCCTGCCCCTTTCAACACACCGGAATACACTTGCTGTAATGCTTGAGGGAATGCAGCGATAGCCATAATGCCCATCAAAGTGGCTGAAAGTGTGACAACATCACTTTCACGAGTATATAACTGTACTAAAAAATCACCAGGACCAATAAAGATTAATGCACTTACAAGGCCCACGACTAAACCAATACGAGCACCAATTTTACCATAAGTACGTGCAATATCTGGTCGTTTGTGTCCCAGACTTTGCCCAGTATGAGATGCACCTGCAAATCCAAGACCCATCGCAAAATAGTAAAATATATCCATTAAATTCATACATACGTAATGTGCTGCTAAAGGTACCGCACCTAAGGAAGCAACAATCATAGTGTATGTATACATACCGAATCGCTCAAAGAACTGTTCTCCTAAAGAACTGCCACCGACATGAAACATTGTATGTAATACGGGCCTTTCAAAAGTCCATTTCGACGGATGGCGCAATGTTAATCCAGTAGAAGTATGTTGTGAAATCGTACGCAACAACAATAATGCAATAATAGCACTACTGATCATAGTGGATACACCTGCCCCCATAACGCCAAGTTCAGGGAAGAAACCAATACCATAAATCAAGAAGAAATTCATTATCGTATTCAAAATATTCCCTACTACATTAGATTTAAAAATAACTTTAGTGTTACCATATCCAATGAGTGCAGCCCCTACGATTTGGCTAAAGGACTGAAATATTAAGCTAATAACTATGAAACGACCATACCAAACGGCTGTTTCAATATAGCCATCTTCAGCACCCGTAAAACGTAGAATATGCTCTAAGTTCAAGAAACATATCAATAATAACGGTACATAAATTAAAAAATTCAATAAAATAGATTGCTTGAGTACGGCATTCATACCATCTACATCGCCTTCACCATGACGACGAGCTATAATTGCCGTCACAGCAATGGATAAGGCTCGACAAAAGATGAGCATTACCATCTCAGGTTGACCCATAATGCCTACCGAAGCAAGAGCTGACGCACCTAAGGCACCAACCATCGCCAAATCAATGGCAGTCATAAATTGTAACATCAAGCCTTGTAATGTAGCTGGCCAAGCTATTTTTAAATAATTACCATATAGCTGCTTTGTAGTTCCTACAGCTCCTAATCGTTCTGCAACAGGCAACATGGTGTCTATTGAAAGCCATCGTTGTATACGGTCTAACATCCTATCTCCTATTCATGCAAGATCATACATAATAGAGGTATCACTTTACCTCTTATTTCCACTGTATTATATCACACAACATATGAGAAGTCATTCATATGTTATGCATTTTAAATAAGAATACATATCAAAATAGCAAAAGAACCTCTTATACGAAATGTATATACCCTATCAAGTACAACAATGTATAAGAGGTTCTTTAGTTTTACAGAGAAATAACTATCTTAGACTATTATCAAAATTAGTTCTCAACTCTTAACCTTTAGAAGCTAATAATTGATTTACTACGGCACGCAAGTCATCTAAGCCTTGTTTAGTTTCAGCCAATTCTTGACGTTGACGTTCATTTTCAGCTTCTAATGTATTTAGACGCGCTGCTTGATTAGCAATAACCGTTTTTTGATTACTATTTTCTTTTTTGAGACTAGATACTTCATCTTGCATTACATAAACAGAGCTAATAGGCCCCGCCTTATAGCGTTCTGGAATAGCGTCTTTTCTTTCACGACTACCACCAAATTTATGCGTTACACCTGCATTTACCATGTTATGGCTAGTACCAAGTGAAACACCTACGTTGAACATAGTATCTTCAGTTCGGTAGTGAGCAATACCGATGGCACCCGCAGTTTCACCACGGTAGTTACCAATACCAGCCATAATTTGTGTTGGTTCCAATGGATCATATTGAATTGGTTTCAACGCTGCCATAGCTGCTGCATGAGCACCAACACGTTGTGTTTCAGTACCAACACGGTTAACAGCTTCTTGTAAACCAGCATTAGATGCTTTCAATTGGCTAACATTTACTGCATCAGTATCAGCTGTGCCAGGCGCTACTCCATGAATTTTGTTGCCACCATTATTTAAGCCGTCTACAGTAAGTGATACAGGGCTAGCTGCTGTATCTGCAGGAGTAATAGTCATACCACCCCCATTAATTGTAGTAGAGTTGCCAGCTGCATCTTTCACAGTTGTACCTGCAGAAGTGATTTTAGTAGATACACCGTTTTCATCACCTACAATAACACTGTTTAGGCCTTTTAAGTCTTTAGCCAAGCCATATGTGAAAGTAGTTCTATCTTGGTTAACTACAAGATTATCACCAGCTTGGAATTTTACGGTATCACTACCTTGTACTTTTTCAACAGTACCTCCTGCAGCTGTTACCTTCCATGCAGATATATCTTTAACTTGTTGTTTACCAGCATCTGTCAAGTTGCTCAAGTCTTGATTTGCAGCATTATCAATTTTGCCTTTAGTTGCATCATCGAGTTTAACAGTTACATCGTCGCCATTAGCAACCGTAGTAAGGCCATTTTCACCTTTCACATTAAATTTCACATCACCTGTGCTCAACGATTTTTCATCGGTAGAACCAGAGTTACCACCTAAAGAAATCTTGCGAGCAATAGCTGTCGTGTTTTTGTCGATATTAGCTTTATTGGTTGCGATGTTATCCTTATTAGTTGCAATATCAGCAGCATTTCTATCAATTGCAGCTTTATTATTAGCTATTTTTTGCTTGTTATCCGCAATGGCATCAGCATTTTTACCAATCTTATCTGTATTATCAGCAATGTTGGCTTTGTTTTCTGCTACTTGATCATCAACATGTTTCAATTGATCTTCTGTGGCGGCACGTCCAGAGACAGGCTGTGTTTGACCCGGAGTCCATGCAGTGTTAGTCAAACCCGTTACTTGAGGTGTTTCTACACCTTCTGTAGCTTTCACTTTTGGTGCTGTAATTGTTTGATTTGCTTTTACAGTATTGAAAGTTACGTCTTGTTTAGTAGCAATTGTGAAATCTTTACCATTTTGAGTAATGGAAATGTTATCACCATCGATAAACTTAACTGTATTGCCACCTTCAACTTTTTCGGCAGTATTACCATTAGCTACTACGTTCCATGCGGATAAATCTTTAACTTGTTGTTTACCAGCATCTGTTAAGTTGCTCAAATCCGTATTTGCTGCATTGTTGATTTTATTAGCCGTAGCATCATCTAATTTGACAGTTACATCGTCTCCATTAGCTTCAGTAACAATACCATTTTGCCCTTTAATATTGAATTTCACATCGCCTGTACTTAAGGATTTCTCATCGGTTGAACCAGTATTACCACCTAAGGAAATCTTACGACCAATAGCTTCTGTATTTTTATCAATATTAGCTTTATTGGCTGCGATATCGCCAGCATTTTTAGTGATGGCCGCTTTGTTATCTGCAATATTTTGTTTATTCGTCGCAATATTATCTTTATTAGTTGCTATATCGGCTTTATTAGTTGCGATATTATCTTTGTTAGTAGCAATATCTACTGCATTTTTATCAATTGCAGCTTTATTATCAGCTATTTTTTGTTTGTTATCCGCAATAGCCTCTGCATTTTTACCAATCTTATCTGTATTGTCAGCAATCTTGGCTTTATTTTCTGATACTTGATCATCAACATGTTTCAATTGGTCTTCTGTGGCTGCACGACCAGATACAGGTTGTGTTTGACCTGGAACCCACGCAGTGTTCGTCAAGCCTGTTACTTGAGGTGTTTCAACTCCAGTTGTCGCTTTAACCTTTGGCGCTGTAATCGTTTGAGTAGCTGTTACCGTATCAAAAGTAGCATCTTTCTTAGTTGCGATTGTGAAGTCTTTACCATTTTGAGTAATGGAAATATTATCGCCATCGATGAACTTAACAGTGTTACCACCTTCAACCTTTTCGGCAGTATTACCATTAGCTACTACATTCCATGCTGATAAATCCTTAACTTGTTGCTTACCGTCAGGAGTCAAATTGCTCAAGTCTCGATCAGCTGCATTGTCAACTTTACCTTTAGTTGCATCATCGAGTTTAACTGTCACATCGTCTCCATTAGCAACAGTCGTAAGACCATTTTCCCCTTTCACATTAAATTTCACATCACCTGTGCTCAAGGATTTTTCATTAGTAGAACCAGAGTTACCACCTAAAGAAATCTTACGACCGATGGCTGTTGTGTTTTTGTCGATGTTATCCTTATTAGTTGAAATATCACTAGCATTTTTAGTGATAGCAGCTTTGTTATCAGCAATATTTTGTTTATTCGCAGCAATATTGTCCTTATTAGTAGCAATATCACCTGCATTCTTATCAATTGCAGCTTTATTATCAGCTATTTTTTGCTTATTATCTGCAATATTATCTTTATTAGTAGCAATGTCGCCAGTATTTTTATCAATTGCAGCTTTATTGTCAGCTATTTTTTGCTTATTATCTACGATAGCATCAGTATTTTTACCAATCTTATCTGTATTATCAGCAATCTTGTCTTTATTTTCTGCTACTTGATCATCAACATGTTTCAATTGATCTTCTGTGGCGGCACGTCCAGAGACAGGCTGTGTTTGACCCGGAGTCCATGCAGTGTTAGTCAAACCCGTTACTTGAGGTGTTTCTACACCTTCTGTAGCTTTCACTTTTGGTGCTGTAATTGTTTGATTTGCTTTTACAGTATTGAAAGTTACGTCTTGTTTAGTAGCAATTGTGAAATCTTTACCATTTTGAGTAATGGAAATGTTATCACCATCGATAAACTTAACTGTATTGCCACCTTCAACTTTTTCGGCAGTATTACCATTAGCTACTACGTTCCATGCGGATAAATCTTTAACTTGTTGTTTACCAGCATCTGTTAAGTTGCTCAAATCCGTATTTGCTGCATTGTTGATTTTATTAGCCGTAGCATCATCTAATTTGACAGTTACATCGTCTCCATTAGCTTCAGTAACAATACCATTTTGCCCTTTAATATTGAATTTCACATCGCCTGTACTTAAGGATTTCTCATCGGTTGAACCAGTATTACCACCTAAGGAAATCTTACGAGCAATAGCTGTCGTGTTTTTGTCGATATTAGCTTTATTGGTTGCGATGTTATCCTTATTAGTTGCAATATCACTAGTATTTTTAGTGATAGCCGCTTTGTTATCAGCAATATTTTGTTTATTCGCAGCAATATTGTCCTTATTAGTTGCAATATCAGCAGCATTTCTATCAATTGCAGCTTTATTATTAGCTATTTTTTGCTTGTTATCCGCAATAGCCTCTGCATTTTTACCAATCTTATCTGTATTGTCAGCAATCTTGGCTTTATTTTCTGATACTTGATCATCAACATGTTTCAATTGGTCTTCTGTGGCTGCACGACCAGATACAGGTTGTGTTTGACCTGGAACCCACGCAGTGTTCGTCAAGCCTGTTACTTGAGGTGTTTCAACTCCAGTTGTCGCTTTAACCTTTGGCGCTGTAATCGTTTGAGTAGCTGTTACCGTATCAAAGGTTACATCTTTCTTAGTGGAAACGGTGAAGTCCTTACCATTTTGAGTAATAGAAATGTTATCACCATCGATAAACTTAACTGTATTGCCACCTTCAACTCTTTCGGCAGTATTACCATTAGCTACTACGTTCCATGCGGATAAACCCTTAACTTGTTGCTTACCGTCAGGGGTCAAATTGCTCAAGTCTTGGTCAGCTGCATTCTCGATTTTACCTTTAGTCGTATCATCGAGTTTAACTGTCACATCGTCGCCATTAGCAACAGTCGTAAGACCATTTTCACCTTTAACATTGAATTTCACATCACCTGTGCTCAACGATTTTTCATCAGTCGAACCAGAGTTACCACCTAAAGAAATCTTACGGCCAATAGCTGTCGTGTTTTTGTCGATGTTAGCTTTATTGATTGCGATGTTATCTTTGTTAGTTGAAATGTCAGCTTTGTTTGTAGCAATGTCGCCAGTATTCTTATCAATTGCCGTTTTATTATCGGCTATTTTTTGTTTGTTGTCTGCAATATTATCCTTATTAGTAGTAATATCAGCTGCATTTTTATCAATTGCAGTTTTGTTGTCAGCTATTTTTTGCTTGTTATCTGCAATAGCATCAGTATTTTTACCAATTTTATCTGTATTATCAGCGATATTGGCTTTATTTTCTGCTACTTGATCATCAACGTGTTTCAACTGATCTTCTGTGGCTGCACGGCCAGATACAGGTTGTGTTTGACCTGGAACCCATGCAGTGTTAGTCAAGCCAGTTACTTGAGGTGTTTCAACGCCAGTTGTCGCTTTTACTTTTGGCGCTGTAATCGTTTGAGTAGCGGTTACTGTATCAAATGTTACGTCTTTCTTAGTAGAAATGGTGAAGTCTTTACCATTTTGAGTAATAGAAATGTTATCACCATCGATGAACTTAACAGTGTTGCCACCTTCAACCTTTTCAGCCGTCTCATTATTAGCAACTACATTCCATGCTGCTAAATCCTTAACTTGTTGCTTACCGTCAGGAGTCAAATTGCTCAAGTCTCGATCAGCTGCATTGTCAACTTTACCTTTAGTTGCATCATCGAGTTTAACCGTTACATCGTCACCATTAGCAACCGTAGTAAGACCATTCTCACCTTTTACGTTAAATTTCACATCACCGGTACTCAACGATTTTTCATCGGTAGATCCACTATTACCACCTAAGGAAATCTTACGACCGATTGCTGTCGTGTTTTTGTCGATATTAGCTTTATTGGTTGCAATATTATCCTTATTAGTAGCAATATCAGTTTTGTTTGTCACAATATCGCCAGCATTTTTATCAATTGCAGTTTTATTGTCAGCTATTTTTTGCTTGTTATCTGCAATAGCGTCAGTATTTTTACCAATTTTATCTGTATTATCAGCGATATTGGCTTTATTTTCTGCTACTTGATCATCAACGTGTTTCAACTGATCTTCTGTGGCTGCACGGCCAGATACAGGTTGTGTTTGACCTGGAACCCATGCAGTGTTAGTCAAGCCAGTTACTTGAGGTGTTTCAACGCCAGTTGTCGCTTTTACTTTTGGCGCTGTAATCGTTTGAGTAGCGGTTACTGTATCAAATGTTACGTCTTTCTTAGTAGAAATGGTGAAGTCTTTACCATTTTGAGTAATAGAAATGTTATCACCATCGATGAACTTAACAGTGTTGCCACCTTCAACCTTTTCAGCCGTCTCATTATTAGCAACTACATTCCATGCTGCTAAATCCTTAACTTGTTGCTTACCGTCAGGAGTCAAATTGCTCAAGTCTCGATCAGCTGCATTGTCAACTTTACCTTTAGTTGCATCATCGAGTTTAACCGTTACATCGTCACCATTAGCAACCGTAGTAAGACCATTCTCCCCTTTTACGTTAAATTTCACATCACCTGTGCTCAAGGATTTTTCATCGGTAGAGCCAGAGTTACCACCTAAAGAAATCTTACGACCGATAGCCGTAGTATTTTGAGCAATATTAGCTTTATTGGTTGCAATATTATCCTTATTAGTTGCAATGTCAGCTTTGTTTGTAGCAATGTCACCAGTATTTTTATCTATTGCAGTTTTATTGTCGGCAATTTTTTGCTTATTATCTGCAATATTATCCTTATTAGTAGCAATATCAGTTTTGTTTGTCACAATATCGCCAGCATTTTTATCAATTGCAGTTTTATTGTCGGCAATTTTTTGCTTGTTGTCTGCAATAGCATCAGCATTTTTACCAATCTTATCTGTATTATCAGCAATATTGGCTTTATTTTCTGCTACTTGATCATCAACTTGTTTCAATTGGTCTTCTGTGGCAGCACGACCAGATACAGGTTGTGTTTGACCTGGAACCCAAGCAGTATTAGTCAAGCCTGTTACTTGAGGTGTTTCAACGCCAGTTGTCGCTTTTACTTTTGGCGCTGTAATGGTTTGAGTAGCGGTTACTGTATCAAAGGTTACGTCTTTCTTAGTAGAAATGGTGAAATCTTTACCATTTTGAGTAATAGAAATATTATCACCATCGATGAATTTAACAGTGTTTCCACCTTCAACCTTTTCAACCGTCTCATTATTAGCAACTACATTCCATGCTGCTAAATCCTTAACTTGTTGCTTACCGTCAGGAGTCAAATTGCTCAAGTCTCGATCAGCTGCATTGTCAACTTTACCTTTAGTTGCATCATCGAGTTTAACCGTTACATCGTCACCATTAGCAACCGTAGTAAGACCATTCTCCCCTTTTACGTTAAATTTCACATCACCTGTGCTCAAGGATTTTTCATCGGTAGAGCCAGAGTTACCACCTAAAGAAATCTTACGACCGATAGCAGCAGTATTTTGAGCAATATTAGCTTTATTAGAAGCAATATCAGCTTTGTTTGTAGCAATGTCACCAGTATTTTTATCTATTGCAGTTTTATTGTCGGCAATTTTTTGCTTGTTCGTTGCAATATCGTCTTTATTGGTGGCAATGTCAGCCTTGTTTGTTGCAATATCACCTACATTTTTAGCGATTGCAGTTTTATTTGTATCAATAGCAGTTTTGTTAGCTTCAGCTTTATCATCAACTTTTTTCAATTGAGATACATTAACAGCATCTTTATCAGCGATACCATCTGCTACATTCGTAACTTTCAAATTCCCAGCATTGATACCTTTGTCACCATCAATTTTTACAGTTTCATTACCGCCAGCATTATTGAATGATGCACTGTTTAATTTAGAAAGATCTTTTTTCAAGGCTACAGAGATTTTCTTATCATTTCTAGCAACCGTAACATTATCGTCACCAGAAAAATCTACTGTATTTCCTTTTTCAACGGCTACTGGTGTAGCTTCGCCATTAGCAGAAAGGTTCCAACCGTATTTATTTTGATTGATTGCTTGATTAATTGCATTAGCTACGTTAGCAGAGTCCGCCATACCAGCAGTTGCTGTAGCGCTACCATTTGCTACCGTGATATCTTGCTTTTTACCAGAAACTGTTATTTTTTTACCATTAGCTGTAGTTGTAATATATGTATTATCACCATTTACAGCTAATTTACTATTAGCAAGGTTTACATCGCCTGTACCAGTATCACTTGTAAAAGCTAGATTAACACTCTTTAACTGTGCCACGTTTACTGCATCTGTATCAGCAGTACCTGCAGCAACATAATTAATTTGACGTGTTTGGTTTGTCGTACCAACAGCAACACCACCTAATTTAGATGTTAAGGCAGAACCACTTAAACCAGCATATATATCTGTACGACTAGCATTAACATTATAGCCCGCTACGCCTGAAGCAATATCAGCTATAGATTTTGAGCCAACAGCTACACCATCTACTACTTTACTTCTAGCGCCATCACCAACAGCTACAGAACGACTCGCAGATGCGTCTGTTGCGGCATTTGGGCCAATAGCAATAGAATTAGCTGCCGTAGCACCAGTATTATCTTTATTAGCAACATCAGAAGATTTTATAGATATGTATTTATAAGTAACTTGGTCTACGAGAGCACTAAGCTGAGAACCATTAATTGCATCTGTAGAAGTTGCACTTACTTCACCAGGAGCTACGTGTTTTAATTGACGTTCATAACCTGCAGAACCAAAAGATACGACGTCACCTGGCAATGTTTTATCACCACCAGCCCAGGAGGCAACAACGTTATTTGGCAAAGTATAACTAGATTGTTTTGTACCGCCTACATCAGTGTTAGAACCACCACCGATGGCAATAGCATTATCACGATTTGCCCTAGCCCCTGTGCCAATAGCAATAGCATTTGTTACATCATTATTGGCTTGACCAGAAGCCCCACTAGAAGTTCCTGAAAAACGATCCTTCGCATTTGCACCTGTACCAATGGCAATGCCCACATTGCCTGACTGACCTTTCATGCCTAATGTGATACCAGATTCACCAGCCGTTGCCGATGTATATAGTGGTTTTCTCATATCAAAGCCTGTTAAGCTTTGAACAGCACTACGCAAATCCCCAGTTTGATTCTCTCCACCACTTGTAGTGTAAATAACTTTTACACTATCGGCTTTAACTACATCATCTCCACCTATAACAATAGAAGAGTTACCTTGAGCTATTGTATTTCCCCCAATGGCAATTGCTTGCTCCCCAATTACTCTTGCACCTTCATTATTATAGTTACCGCCACCAATAGCGATTCCTTGTGGGCTACCAGCAGCAACACTAGAATTAGAACCAATAACAACAGAATTTCCACCAGCAGCCTCGGCTTTATAACCAAAACCTACAGCTTTATCACCTTTAACAGAAGCATTAGGCCCCAAGCCTACTGCTGTTGCAGGCAGATTCGAAGGCACATCATTTGACGCCATAGAGATGCTAGCATTAGACATTACTAATGCAGCAAAGATAGTTGCTACAACAATTTTCTTTTTTCCGCTATTATTCTTAGCGAACTCAGATACTACTACGTAACAATTTTTTGATTTGCTCCAAACCACTTTGAAAATCTTATTCATATTTTCTCCTATAAACTATATTAATGCTCCCTCTATGCTTCTTCATATGATAAATCATATGAGAATTTCAAATTTTTCAATATATTAAGTATATCAAAACCTATAATACACTATCAAGCTTTTTCATTTATTCTTCATAATTATAGACATCACAAAAATAGCGTAGCAATGCATTTTATAGTGATTCATATCACATAATCATATAAAATACGGGCTTATTTTATACCATAGAGAAGA
>OBXV01000778.1_pt1 | contig 11188 bp, 7 predicted proteins | sample 1495451 | NCBI WGS metagenome assembly OBXV01 (sample SAMEA2580178, study PRJEB22360) | human gut metagenome | biome: human gut; feature: human-associated habitat; material: faeces | place: Denmark | collected 2008/2010
TTAAATCCACAACGGTACAGCCTCTTGTAAGACCATTTCCTAATTCTACGTCTACAAATGTATCCGCTGTTTCAAATAATTCTGGTTTTAATAAATAAGCGGTAGCACAACAATCATACATTTTTAAACCTGTATTAAAAGTACCACCTCTATATTTCTTAAAGAGACAGTGTGCCATCTGACCAACTTGACCAAGTTCTAATAATTTTTCTGTATCTTCTGGCATTACTAATGCTTTCCAGCCTACATCAAGTCCTGCCATTACAATTGGAATTCCTGCATCAAATACAATTTTTGCAGCCTCTGGATCGGTTGCAATATTAAACTCAGACATAACCCCTTTATTTCCACGAGTAATAGAACCACCCATCATAACGATTTCTTTAATGTTGCTCTTTACTTCTGGATAAAGAGAGAAAAGCATCGCAAGGTTTGTAAGAGGTGCAATTGGCATTAATGTAATTGGCTCTTCGCTTTCCATAATCACACGACGCATAGCATTCACTGCGTGTTCTTCTAAAAGAAGCTCTTGTTTTGGTTCTGGGAAATCAAATCCTTCCATTCCACTTGCTCCATGGATATCAGAAGCATCGATTAATTCTTCAATTAATGGTTTTTCTGCTCCTTTTGCTACTGGAACATCTTTCCCGAAGAAATTCAATAAACTAAGGGCATTATTTGTTACTTTTGGAAGTGATACATTTCCAGCAACAGTTGTAATCAATTTTACATCAAGTTCTTCTGAAAATAATGCAATCGCAATTGCTAATGCATCATCAATTCCTGGATCCGTGTCAATAATAATTGGTCTTTTGTTCATAATATTATACCTCCTTAAAATACGTTTCAATTTCTTCTTTATATGGAATGGATTGCTGAGCTCCACGTTTTAATACGGTAAGTGCAGACGCTTTTGTCGCAAACTGAATGCTCTCTTCCATTGCATTTCCTTCACTAAGACTGGCTGCTAATGCTCCGATATAAGTATCTCCTGCTGCCGTTGTATCCACTGCCGAAACTTTATGGGCTGGAATTTCAAACAGTCCGTCTTCTTTTTGATAAACACTTCCATGTTCTCCCATTGTAATAATCACCTGTTTGCATCCAAGCTCGATCAATTTTTCAATTCCTTTTTTACAGCTTTCCTTATCGCTTGGGAAAATTCCAGTAAAAAACTCGCATTCTGATTGATTCACTATCATTAAATCAATGAAAGGAAAAACTTCTTTTTTAATTTCCTTTGCTGGCGCTGGATTAAAAATAGTGTACATTCCTAATTTTTTTGCTACTTTTAAAGATTCAAAAATTGTTTCTTTTTCACATTCAAACTGTGTTACAAAAATATCCCCTTGTTCTCCTACTTTTGAAATCAATGGTTCTACTTCTTCTTTTTGAATCACATAATTAGCACCATGACTTAGAATAATGCGATTGTCTCCATCATGTCTTGTGATCAATGCGATTCCCGTCTTCTCTTTCTCTGTCACTAACACATTTTCACAATCCACATTGTACTCTTTTAAAGAAGATAATAACTCTTCTCCAAAAGAATCATTTCCAACACAAGCAAGCATTTTCGTATTCGCCCCTGCCTTTGCAGCAGCTACTGCTTGATTGCCACCTTTCCCACCTGCATTAAATAAAAGATCTTTTCCATCTACGGTCTCTCCAGCCTGTGGTACTTTGTCACACTCAATTGTTAAGTCCATATTAAGACTTCCAAACACGACTACTTTTTTCATACTGCTTTCCCTTTCTTGTCTCTTTTTTTTCGATAAGGTCGTTTCTTTTGTATTTTCAAGTTTTATACAACATAAGTCATAATTTCTTATAAAAATTTTTGATAAATTATCGCTAAAACGTTTTATCAAATTCTAACATCTTCTTGCTTTTAAATCAATACTGACACTTTTCACATATTTTTCTCTCTCTTTTTATGCATTTATAACAATTGCTTTTGTTTTTTATTTAACAATGCTTTGCTAATCCGCTTTCCTTCTCGATTTGAGCATTTTTCTTCTTCTTTCTTAATATTGTATTTTCCCTTCTTTTTTCTATATTATCGAAAAAATGCCAGCAGAATCTTAACATATTCTTTACACATTTTTTGTTTTCTCTCTTTCCTTTTCTTGTCTTTCTAACTTTTCTTCTGTTTTTGTTTATGGTAAAATATGGATTAGAAACTCATATAACTGATTCATCCCTGCTCTTTATGGGGGAATATTGATTATCAAAGGAGCAATGGTTATGGAATATCGAATTGAACATGATTCTATGGGAGAAATTAAAGTGCCATCCGACGTCTATTGGGGCGCTCAAACAGAACGAAGTTTTGAAAACTTTAAAATCGGAATTGAAAAAATGCCATCAGAAATTATTTATGCATTTGGTATTTTAAAAAAAGCAGCCGCTCTTACTAACTATCGCCTAGGCAAATTAGATAAAGAGCGTTGTGAAATTATCTGTCAAGTATGTGATGAGATTCTTGAAGGCAAATTAGATCGCCATTTTCCACTTGTTGTATGGCAAACAGGAAGCGGTACGCAATCCAACATGAACGTCAATGAAGTCATTGCCAATCGTGGAAATGAAATCGCTTGTAAGCCTCTCCTTCATCCAAACGATCATGTGAATATGTCTCAAAGTTCAAATGATACCTTCCCTACTGCTATGCATATTTCAGCAGTACTTGCCATCAAGGAAAAACTACTTCCTGCAATGGATACTTTTATGGAAACGTTAAATCACCTAGAAGAAGAGAATAAAGGGATTGTAAAAACAGGTCGCACCCATCTTCAAGATGCTACCCCAATCGCTTTTTCTCAAGAAATTAGTGGATGGAAACAAATGATCCTTGCCACAAGATCCATGATTGAAACAAGTCTTTCTCATCTAAAAGAATTAGCGCTTGGAGGAACGGCAGTTGGTACGGGATTAAACGCTCCAAAAGATTTTGATGTAGAAGTTGCAAAATCCATTTCTGAGCTTACTGGAACCGCCTTCATTACTGCTCCAAATAAATTCCATTCTCTAACAAGTAAAGATGCTCTTGTATTTGCCCATGGTGGATTAAAGGCATTAGCAGCCAATTTAATGAAAATTGCTAACGATGTTCGCTGGCTTTCTAGTGGCCCTCGTTGTGGTCTTGGAGAAATTCTCATTCCAGAAAATGAACCTGGAAGCTCTATTATGCCTGGAAAAGTCAACCCAACCCAATGCGAATCCATGACTATGGTAGCCGTTCAAGTTATGGCAAATGATGTAGCAGTTGCTATGTCTGCCTCTCAAGGAAATTTTGAACTCAATGTATTTATGCCTGTATGTATTTTTAACTTTTTACAGTCAGTAAGATTGCTATCCGATTCCATCGTTTCTTTCAATAACAACTGTGCCATTGGAATCCGAGCAAACAAAGCCAAAATGGAAGAAAATTTACATCGTTCTTTAATGCTCGTCACTTGCTTAAATCCTTATATCGGATACGACAACGCAGCAAAAACCGCAAAAAAAGCATTTAACGAAAATATCTCTTTAAAAGAAGCCTGTATCCGCCTTGGCTTTTTAACCGAAGAAAAGTTTGATGAAATCTTTCATCCAGAGCAGATGGTTTAATTACATATTCTATACTACGATAATCTAAAAAAGGAGATTTATAAATTTATGAATATCAATGAACAAGCACTAAAACTCCATGAAGAAATGCATGGAAAAATCGAAGTCATTTCCCGTAAAAAAATCGAGACAAGAGAAGATCTCTCTCTTCTTTATACCCCAGGAGTTGCAGAACCTTGTCGCCAAATTGCTGCGGATTATGAGAAGTCCTTTACATTAACCCGTCGTTCTAATTTAGTAGCTGTTATTACAGATGGAACTGCCGTCTTAGGTCTTGGAGACATCGGCCCTGCGGCTGGTATGCCTGTTATGGAAGGAAAATGTGCTCTTTTTAAAGAGTTTGGTGATGTGGATGCTTTCCCTCTTTGCATTGACTCTAAAGATACCGATACTATCGTAAATACAATCGCTTTAATTTCAAAAAGTTTTGGTGGAATTAACTTAGAAGATATTGCTGCGCCTAGATGTTTTGAAATTGAACGTCGCCTAAAAGAAGTATGTGATATTCCTATCTTTCACGACGACCAACACGGTACTGCTATTGTTGTAGCTGCTGCATTGTTAAACGCTATGAAAGTAACAAAGAAAACAATGGGAGAAATGAAAATTGTTATTAATGGCGCAGGAGCTGCTGGTATCGCCATTGGAAAACTGTTAATCAATATGGGCTTTGGCAACATTGTTATGTGTGATATTAACGGAATTATTTGTGAAGGGGATGTTGGATTAAATGCAGGACAAGAAGAAATTTCTAAAATTAGCAATTTAGAAAAAGAACACGGAACGCTTGCCGATGCCTTACAAGGCGCCGATGCATTTATCGGTGTATCAAGACCAAATCTTGTAACGAAAGAAATGATTTCCACAATGAAAGATGGTATCGTATTCGCCATGGCAAATCCAACTCCAGAAATTATGCCAGAAGAAGCAAAGGCAGGAGGAGCTGTTGTTATTGGAACAGGACGTTCCGATTTTCCTAATCAGATCAATAATGTGCTCGTTTTCCCAGGAATTTTTAAAGGGGCATTATCCGTTCGTGCCAAAGAAATCACAGAAAGTATGAAAGAACGTGCTGCTTATGCGATTGCTAGCATGATTTCCGAAGAAGAATTAACTCCAGAAAATATTATTCCATCGGCTTTAAATAAAAATGTTGCTGATGTGGTCGCAAAAGCGGTTGCTGATACTGCAATTGAAGAAGGAATTGCGAGAATTTAAATGAAACAAAGGAGTCTACATAGGCATTTGCCTTTGTAAACTCCTTTTTGTTATGGATATTTTCTATCTACAAAATATCCCTTTTCTATTCTCCTTATTATTTTATGCCTCTTTCACCGGTTTTCTTAATACTCCTAATAAAATTGCTCCTACAACAGAACCTACGATTAACGCAAGAGCAAATTGAAGTGGATTATGAATCACACCAATTACCCAGAAACCACCATGAGGGGCAGGGGAACCACAGCCAAATGCCATAGATAACGCACCTGCTACTGCAGAACCTACAATACAAGATGGAATCACACGAAGTGGATCAGAAGCCGCATATGGAATAGCACTTTCTGAAATAAAGGATAATCCTGTAATAATATTTACAGGCCAAGAAGAACGCTCTCTTTTTGTAAATTTATTTTTAAAGATTAAACTAGAAATCGCAATAGCAAGAGGTGGAACCATACCACCGATCATAACCGCTGCCATTGTTGTACTTCCAATTCCTGCTAAATTTGGATCGGAAGCTGCAATATCAATGGAAGCTATTCCAAAGGCATAGGCTGCCTTATTAAATGGACCTCCCATATCAATAGACATCATACCAGCTACAATGGCACCGAGTAAAATAGCACTTGTGCCATTCATGGACTCTAAGAAATTCGCCATACCTGTGTTAATCACCGCAATCATTGGATTAAAGATTGCCATAATCACACCGATTAATAAAATTCCAACAACCGGATAAATTAACATCGGCTTAATTCCTTCAAGGCTTGGTGGCAATACTTTATCACAAAGTTTTCGGATTCCAAGCACTAAATACCCTGCTACAAACCCTGCAAATAATGCACCCAAAAATCCTGGTGTTACCCCAGAAACTGCGGTTAATGTCATACCGCTTTTTGCTAAAGCACCACCTACAAAACCAACAGCTAAGCCTGGGCGATCCGCAATACTCATAGCAATAAATCCTGCAAGAATTGGTAACATAAATCCAAATGCTTGATCTCCTACTGTTTTAAAGAAGGCAGCTAGCGGTGTTCCTATACCAAAGTTAGAAGGGTTTGCAGGATCATACGTATCCAACAAAAACGCGATTGCGATTAAAATACCACCACCAATGACAAATGGTAACATATGGGAAACACCATTCATCAATTGTTTATAAAGAACTCTTCCAATACTTTCTTTTTCTTCGGAAACTGTATTTTCTGCTGCCCCAGATGTTCCATGATGATAAATTGGAGCCTTTCCATCAATAATTTTTTGAATCAATTCTTGTGGCTTATGAATTCCATCCGCAACTTTTACTTGTAATACAGGCTTTCCTTCAAATCTGGCCATTTCCACTTGCTTGTCCGCCGCTACAATAATACCATCACATTTGTCAATTTCTTCTTTTGTCAGTACATTTTTAGCACCACCAGAACCATTCGTCTCCGCTTTTAATGGATATCCCATTTCTTTTCCTTTTTGTTCTAACGCCTCTGCTGCCATAAACGTATGAGCAATTCCCGTTGGACAAGCAGTCACTGCTAACACACGATACCCTTGATTGGTAACGACTGTTTCTTCTTGTGTCATTTCTTGTTTTACTGATGTTGACTCTTTTTGCTCTTGTTTTGTTTCCTCTGGAAACTTCTCTTGCTCTTTTTTATCAATAATTCTTAAATATTCGTCTTTATCTTTCGCAGAAAGTAAGTCAGCACGGAACTGATCGTCCATTAAAATGGTGGACAAGCGTGATAATACTTCTAAATGCACATCACTGCCTTCTGCTGGTGCCGCAATCATAAAGAATAAGTTTGATGGCTCTCCGTCCATGGAATCGTAATCAACACCTTCTGGAACTGTCATAGAGGCAAGTCCTGCTTGTTTTACCGCCTTATTTTTGGAATGGGGAATGGCAATTCCTGCTCCAATAGCGGTTGTTCCCATTTCTTCTCTTGCCATAATCCCACGTTTATATTCCTCTTTGTCGGTAATATTTCCCGCTTTGTCCATAAGGTCTACTAACGTATCAATGGCATTTTCTTTTGAATCCACAGATGCTCCGAGTAAGATCGCTTCTTTTTTCAACAAATCCGTAATTCTCATATGAATCTTCCTCCTATCCTTTTTTTCCTTTTATCATTAACTTTATTGTTAATTTTATAACTGACTTCTCAACTCCATAATTTTTTCATAAGTTGCAAGTCCCTCTGAAAAAGCAGTAGCACTTCCTGTTGCCGTTCCAAGTTTTAACGCCTCTTCATAATTGTTTGTCTCTGCATATCCTGCTAAAAATCCTGCTACCATGGAATCCCCCGCTCCAACGGAGTTTTTCACCTTTCCTACAGGAACACCCATTTGATAGACATTTCCTGTTTCATCAATGAGGATAGAACCATCTCCTGCCATGGAAACTAGCACATTTTTCGCACCCATATCTTGTAATTTTTTTCCATAAGATATGATTTCTTCGTTTGTTTTTAGGATAACTCCAAACATCTCACCTAACTCATGGTTATTTGGCTTAATTAAAAATGGCTTATATTTTAAGACATTTAATAACAGATCTTTTGTAGCATCCACTATCACTCTTATTTTCTTTTCCTGTAATCGTTCCATGATTCTCTCATAAATATCAGAAGGTAATGTCTTTGGAATACTTCCTGCTAAGACTAAGCTATCTCCTTCTTTTAATTGATCCAATTTCTCAAATAAAAGTTCGATTGCCTCCTTTGTTATTTCAGGACCTTGTCCATTGATTTCACTCTCTTGATCCGATTTGATCTTTACATTAATCCGGCTCATTCCTTCTTTTAAATGAATAAAATCAGTAGCAATACCCATTTCTTTTACTCCACGTTCAATGGCATCTCCTGTAAACCCTGCAACAAATCCAAGAGCAATACTCTCCACTTTTAACTCTTTTAATACAGCGGATACATTGATTCCCTTTCCACCATAATAAATGGACTCTTTTGTTGTCCGATTCACTTCTCCTAACGTCAAACGCTCCACACCAACTACATAATCCAGTGCTGGATTAAAGGTCACTGTATAAATCATCTCTTTCTACCTCCTTTATAATAGCTGCTTCCATATATTTTTGTGCTGGCTTTTGATCCGTAATGATAATCGCGTCCTCTAACCTGGCAAATGTGATTGCTGTTGTCTTTGCAAACTTTGTATGATCCGCTAAAACATAGGCATTAAAAGACCGCTGAATGGCTTCTTTTTTTACATATGCTTCATCAATAGTCGGAGTGCTAAATCCTCTTTCCATGGAAATTCCATTGGTACCAATAAAACATTTTGTAAAATTATATTTTCTTAAATTGTCAACCGCTTCTGTACCAACAATGGCCTCTGTCTTTCCTTTTAGCTCGCCACCAAGAATATATGTCTTGATTCCTTTTTGCATTAGCTTCCTAGCATGAACAATACCATTTGTTACAAAGGTTGCCCGTTTTTCTGTAATATAATCAATTAATTTCTCTGTTGTCGTCCCTGCATCTAAATAAATAATGTCGTCTTCTTTGATTAAGGCAGCTGCATAACGGCCGATTTTTACCTTTTCTTCTTGATTTAAGTTATTTTTTGTACCCACGTCATATTCAGTTGTAAGAAACTCTTGTTCTATCTTTGTAGCACCGCCGTGTACTTTCTTTAACTTTTGCTGTCGGTCAAGAACGGTCAAATCTCTCCGTATCGTTGATTCAGAAGCATCCAAAAGTTTTGTAAGCTCTAAAACCGTTATAACATTTCTCTCCTCTAAAACTTTCAAAATCTCTTGTTGTCTCTCTTCTGTCAGCATAATTGCTACCTCCTAATATCTTTATTATATCACTTTTTCTTTCATTGTCAATCATTTTCATTCAAATTCATTCATTTATAGTCATATTTTTTCATCTTATTTTAGAAAAAATCGTTTATTTTTGGCATCCAGTCATTTTCAGTCATATAAATCCCTCCTATTACTTCCCAAATAAAAAACAATATTGTGTTAAAACTATACCATATTTTACAACATTTTGACCCTATTATATTATAATATATGTCATAGTAACATCATTCTTTTTAGGAGGATTACAAATGAAGCCAATTTACAAAAAGACAATCTTTGCTTGCTACCTTGGCTATGTCATACAAGCGATTGTCAATAACTTTATTCCACTATTATTTTTAACATTTCAAGAAGAATATGAAATTTCCATCACTAAGATCACCATGTTGATTACGCTAAACTTTATGATTCAACTGGTTGTCGATCTTACTTCTGCCCATTTTATTGATAAAATCGGCTATCGCACTGCCGCTCTTTTGGCTCATGCTTTTACTGTGATGGGACTTATTTCTCTCACTTTTTTACCAGAACTATTTTCCGATGCTTTCTTAGGACTTATGATTTCTGTTACAATTTACGCCATCGGTGGTGGTTTATTAGAAGTATTATTAAGCCCCATTATCGAAGCATTACCAACCGATGATAAAGAAAAGACAATGAGTCTTTTACATTCCTTCTACTGCTGGGGATATGTGTTTGTTGTTCTCTTTTCTACTATCTTTTTTCAGATATTCGGAATCGAAAACTGGAAAATTTTATCCCTTTTATGGGCTATTATACCGATTATCAACTTCCTATCCTTTACAAAAGTTCCAATTCTTCCATTAATAGAAGAGAAAAATGCCAGTCTTTCTCTTATGGAACTATTTAGAAAACCTATTTTTTGGTTGCTTATGATTGTTATGCTCTGTGCTGGTGCAAGCGAGCAAGCAGTAGCACAATGGGCCTCTACCTTCGCTGAACAAGGACTAGGAGTCAGTAAAACAGTGGGCGATCTTATGGGACCAATGCTTTTTGCCCTTTTTATGGGAAGCTCTCGATTGCTCTATGGAAAATATGGGGAGAAACTCAATCTATATAAAGCGATTGCTATCAGTTCCATGCTATGCATCCTTTCCTATGTTTTCATCTCTCTTTCTCCTTTGCCATTTCTTAGCTTGCTTGGTTGTGGGCTTTGTGGATTTTCTGTCGGTATTTTATGGCCTGGCACTTTCAGTATCGCTTCTTCTTGTTTAAGAAAAGGGAGAACTGCTCTATTTGCATTTCTGGCCTTAGCCGGTGATTTAGGATGTTCTAGCGGTCCTACTTTTGTTGGCTTTATTTTCAATAAAAGCAATGGAAACTTCAAACTTGGAATTTTATTGGCTCTTATTTTTCCAGTTATCTTGCTTATTACTTTACTGCTTCTTCACATCTTCAAGCAAAAAGAACGCCAACTAGAGATTTCTCCAACGAGTCAGTCATTATAAACATAAAAAAATGAAAAAGGATGAAAAACAGGTTTTGTAATATTTTCCTATCACATCTGTTTCTCATCCTTTTTTATCATTCTCAGTCTTTGTTAATCTTTCTTAATTCTTGTATCTTCATGTTCTTCATATGTCTTTGTAAAAATATGCTTTCCATCGTTTGTTCCATCGGTATGATAAAATAAATACTCATGGCTTTCTGGATTTAAGGCTGCTTCAATAGAAGCCAACCCTGGGTTACAAATCGGCCCAATTGGTAAGCCTTTGTTTTTATAAGTATTATATGGAGAATCAATTGTTAAATCACTATAAAGCACTTGATTTACATTATATTGCCCTTCTGTCAATGGATAAAGAACGGTAGGACACATTTGTAATTTCATATCAATTTTTAATCGATTGTAAATAACACCTGCAATAGTTGGTCTCTCTTCATCTAACTTTGCCTCACGCTCTATAATAGCTGCAATGTTCATGATATCATATAAACTTTGATCAGAAGCTTGTAACTCTTCTGATATATTCGCCATCACATTATCATCAAACGCCTTTAACATTCTCTTTACGATACTTTCTGCACTTGTTCCTGCTTTAAATTCATAAGTGGCTGGAAATAAAAATCCCTGTAACACATAGTCAACACCATCTGGCACTTCTAAATCTTTTAAGAAAGAAAAATCATAATCCAATGTATCGGCTGCCTTTAAAAACTCTTCCTCGGTACAAAGTCCAGCTTCTGCCACCTTTTTTGCAATCATTTGAACCGTATATCCTTCTGGAACAACGATTTTTATCACATCTTTTTCTTGTCCACCTTCGGAAAGAGATTTTAATATATCTTCGATACTCATTCCTTTATGAAGTTGAAATGTTCCATAGCGAAGCTTTCCTGCATAGTCCGATTCTTTTACTTTCATCATAAATGCTAATTCGTGTTGAATTAACCCATCTTCTTTTAGAATCTTTGCGATCTCTTTTGTAGTTGTTCCTTTATCAATGGTAATTTCGACTTCTTCACCATCTTTTGATACTTGATTTTTATATTCTTTATAAATTCCTA
>OBXV01000780.1_pt1 | contig 11154 bp, 7 predicted proteins | sample 1495451 | NCBI WGS metagenome assembly OBXV01 (sample SAMEA2580178, study PRJEB22360) | human gut metagenome | biome: human gut; feature: human-associated habitat; material: faeces | place: Denmark | collected 2008/2010
AAATCATTTATGAGAGAAAACTATAAAATGTGCTTTTCATCGTTTTGATAAACTCTTGAAAGAAAAGATAAATTGAATAAATAGATTTATATTTATTCACAAAGGAGTTAAAAAACGAATGATGACAAAATAGAAAATCTAAGAAAGAGAGGAAAAATGGAATGTTTCAAGAAGAATTTCAAGATGTTGTGAAAACAGGAATGATAAAAAATCGTTTTTTAAAGAAAAATCCATTGGGCTATTTTATTTCATCGATTATTGCAGGACTTTTTATTGCAGTAGGAGGATTTGTAGCTTTTTTAATTGGCTCAATTGTATCAGTAGGAGAAGTAGCATCGTTAACAAAAGTGATTCAAGCAATCACATTTGCTTCCGCTCTTAGTCTCATCGTAATGGCTGGAGCAGAATTATATACAGGAAATAATTTTGTAATGGCTTCTGCTTCCTTAAGAAAGCAAGTGCCATGGAAAGATACGATTCGACTTTGGGTCATCTGTTGGATTGGAAACTTAATTGGGTCTCTCATTTCTGCTGTTGCATTTCAATTAACAGGAATACCAAAAGGCAGTGTAGGTGCTTATTTTGCTACCATTGCAGAAGGAAAAATGGCAATTGCACCTTTGTCTCTTTTAATACGAGCAATGTTTTGTAACATATTAGTATGCCTCGCTATCTGGTGTAGCATTAAATTAAAATCAGAGTCTGGAAAGTTGATTATGGTATTTTGGTGCATTATGATCTTTATGATCTGTGGATTTGAACATAGCATTGCAAATATGAGTGTTTTAATGATTGGATTATTAAATGGAGCAGGAGCGGATGTCAGTATTGCAGGATATATTTATAATATTGCCATTGTAAGTATTGGTAATCTTCTTGGTTCTATTTTAGTTGTAGCAATTCCATATCATATTATTTCAAAAGAGATAGTAGAATAAAAGATAAAATATAATTTAATAAGTTCATATTGAAATTTACATAAGCAGTTAATCTTTTCGACCACGAACGTGAGAAGTTCCCAAAGCGTTCTTCTCATCGTTGATTAGCTGCTTTTTTTATGAGTGTTTGGGTATGAGAAGAGAATAAAAGGGAAATAAATGTTGTTAGGAAGGAAAAAATACCAAATATTTTGGAGATTTTTTGAGGAAACAACAATGAGAAAAAATTACAGCAAGAATAGAAACTGGTAGATTCATGGAAAAGCAGTTGTAAGAATGAAAAGAATCCCGTATAATGAATGGAGAAGTTAGGGAGAAGAATTCGTTTTTAATGAATTAGAAAAAAGGAAAGGAGTGTACAGAATAACAAGTTATTTTGTACAATAACGATATGTTTGAAACAATAGGACAAGTCTATGGGGCGTATACACTAGAAGAACGCACTCATTTAAAAGAATTAAATGCAACAGGATATATTATTCGCCATAATAAGACAAAAGCGAGAATTGTTGTTATTTCCAATGAAGATGAGAATAAAGTATTCACGATTGGATTCCGTACACCACCAAAGGACAATACAGGAGTACCTCATATTATGGAACACTCCGTATTATGTGGCTCTAAGGAGTTTCCAGCAAAAGATCCATTTATTGAATTAGTAAAAGGTTCATTAAATACCTTTTTAAATGCCATGACCTATCCAGATAAAACTGTTTATCCAGTGGCAAGTTGTAATGATAAAGATTTTCATAATCTAATGCACGTTTACTTAGATGCTGTATTTTATCCAAATATTTACGAACGTCCACAGATTATGATGCAAGAAGGCTGGCATTATGAAGCCGAGACAATGGATGCGCCAATCCAATATAATGGTGTTGTTTATAATGAAATGAAAGGTGCATTTTCTTCTGCTGATGAACAGCTTTCTCGTTTAATAAAAGTTTCATTATTAAAAGGAACACCATATGAGTTTGAATCTGGTGGAGATCCAAAGTATATTCCAGATTTAACACAGGAAGACTTTTTAGAATTTCATAGAACTTACTATCATCCATCTAACAGTTATATTTATCTCTATGGGGATATGGATTTTGAAAAAGATCTAGCGTGGATGGACGAACATTATTTAAGCAAGTTTGAGGAACTACAAATTGATTCTGCGATTACGACTTGTGATGCTTCTATGGCAGAAAGACGAGTGGTAGAAGAGTATTCTATTAGTGAATCTGAGAAGGAAGAAGATAATACGTATTTAAGTTGGAATACCGTTGTTGGAACAAGTCTTGATAAAGAATTATATCTTGCTTTTCAAATTCTTGATTATGCTTTATTTTCTGCTCCAGGAGCTCCAATTAAAAAGGCATTAATCGATAGTGGAATTGGAAAAGATATCGATAGTTCTTATGATAATGGCTTATTACAGCCAATGTTTTCTGTCATTGCAAAAAATGCAAATCCATCAGATGAAGAAAAGTTTTTATCCATTCTTTATGGAGAGTTTAAACGCGTAGTAGAACAAGGAGTGGATCGCCGTTCTTTAGAAGCTGCTATTAATTATTATGAGTTCAAATATCGGGAAGCAAATTTTGGAAGATTTCCAAAAGGTTTAATGTATGGACTTCAATTATTTGATAGCTGGCTTTATGATGATGCGAAGCCATTTATTCATTTACAGACAGAAGAAACCTTTGCATTTTTAAAACAAAATTTAGATTCTGGTTATTTTGAACAATTAATAGAACGTTACTTCCTTCATAACGATCATACAACAGTGGTCGTGTTAAAACCGAAAAAAGGATTAAATGATGAGGCAGAGCAAAAGGTAAAGGAAAAATTAAGTGCCTATGAAAAAACTCTCACAAGAGAAGAAAAAGAGGCGATTGTAGAAGGCACAAAAGCGTTAAAGGCTTATCAAGATGAACCATCCACACAAGAAGAGTTATTGTCCATTCCTATGCTTGAAATTTCAGATATTAAAAAAGAAATTCAACCACTTTATAATAAGGAAGAAGAAATTTGTGGTACAAAAGTCATTAGCCATGAATTATTTACAAATGGAATTGTTTATACCTCTTTGAATTTCAAATTGGATCATTTAACAGAACAACAGCTGTCTTTTGCCTCTTTATTAACAGCAATTTATCAGTTTGTGGATACGGAACATTTTACTTATAATGAGTTAGCCAATGAAGTGAATATTGAAACAGGTGGCATTTATACAAATGTAACTGTTTTACCAACAAAGAATAAAAATCCACTTCCAATCTTTGAGATTCGTGGTAAAGCGTTAGAAGATAAATGCGATTCTATGTTAGAATTAATGAAAGAAATTTTATTCCATTCTAAATTAGATGATAAAAAACGTTTAAAAGAAGTATTAGAAGAGACAAAATCCCGTATGCAAATGCAGTTATCCGCACAAGGACATTCTGTATCTGCAAACCGCGTGATGTCTTATTTTTCAAAAGTATCTTACGAAAAGGAATGTGTATTAGGAGTTACGTTCTATAGTATGCTACTTGATTTATTAGAAAATTATGAAGAAAAGGCAGATTGGCTCATAGAACAATTAAAAGAAACACAAAAGGCAATGTTCCAAAAACAAAACTTAATCGTAAGTTATACTTCTGGCGTTTTAGCAAAAGACACATTGAAAACAGGATTTGAACATTTTGTATCTTCTCTTTATGAAGATGCAGAAGAAAGAGAGCTTTTAGTAGTAGAGCCTTCTGTGAAAAACGAAGGATTCCAAACAGCTAGTCAAGTGCAGTATGTGGCAACAGGCGGTAATTTCTGTGAAAAAGGATTTCAGTATACAGGAGCGTTAAAAGCGTTACAAGTGATGTTCTCCTACGATTATTTATGGTTGAATATTCGTGTGAAAGGTGGAGCTTATGGCTGTATGTGTGGATTTACGAGAACAGGAGATTCTTATTTCACTTCTTATCGCGATCCAAACCTTATGGAGACATTTGAAGTGTACCAAAAAGCCTCAGATTATGTAAGAGGATTTGATTGTGACGATCGGGATATGACAAAATATATTATTGGAGCCATTGGTTCTATGGATATTCCAATGGAACCTTCTGCAAAAGGAGCACGTTCTTTCAACTGTTATTTAATGGGAGTCACAGAAGAAGAATTACAAAGAGAGCGTGATGAACTTCTTGCTACAAATCAAGAGACGATTCGTGGATTAGCGGACTTAATTCATTCCGTTACAGAAGAAAAATTGATTTGTGCTGTTGGTGGCGAAACAAAATTAAAAGAAAGTGAAGGACAGTTTAAACAACTTCGCAGCATTTTCTAAAGGAGGAAAAGCAAGCGATGAAAATAAGAGATCCAATGGAGCATAGTTGGATCTCTTATACGTTATGACAAAGAGCTGATGAGAAAGGATTTTCTTTCATTGGCTAGAAAAGAAAGGGAATATAATATGGCAAAAAATAAATTTAAATCTGGATTTGTGACACTGATCGGACGTCCAAATGTTGGAAAATCAACATTAATGAATCATTTAATTGGACAAAAAATTGCAATTACATCCAATAAACCACAGACCACAAGAAACCGAATTCAGACGGTTTATACGGATGAAAAAGGGCAGATTATTTTTCTTGATACTCCAGGGATGAACCGAGCAAAAAATAAACTTGGAGAATATATGTTGACAGTAGCTCAAAGAACATTAAATGAAGTGGATGTTATCTTATGGGTAGTAGAAGCCAGTGAATACATTGGGCCAGCAGAGCAATATATTATTGAACAGTTAAAACAGACAAAGACACCAGTGATTCTAATTATTAATAAAATCGATACCATTGATAAAAATCAAATTGGAGCAGTGATGAAGGCGTATCAAGGCGTTCTTCCAGTTGCCGATATGATTCCAGTATCCGCCCTAAGAAGTCGCAATATGGATGAGGTCATTCAAGCGATTTTAAAACAACTTCCAGAAGGACCACAGTATTATGATGAAGATACCATTACCGATCAGCCAGAGCGTCAGATTGTAGCGGAATTAATCCGTGAAAAGGCACTTCGTTGTTTGGATAAAGAAGTACCTCATGGAATTGCTGTTATGATCGATCAGATGAAGACACGTCCAAATGGTGCCATTGTGGATATTGATGCAACTATCGTATGCGAAAGAGATTCTCATAAGGGAATTATTATTGGAAAACAAGGAGCCATGTTAAAGAAAATTGGAACACAAGCTCGCATTGAGATCGAAGGTTTGTTGGATGTGAAGGTCAATTTACAGCTTTGGGTAAAAGTGAAGAAAGATTGGCGTGATAGCGAATTATTATTAAAGAACTACGGTTATGATAAAAAAGATCTAAACTTATAAAGAATTTAGGAGAGAAGAAAAATGGGTGAACTTGTTACAATGACAGCTATGGTTTTATCCGCTTCTAATGTGGGGGATTTTGACAAGAGAATTGTACTGCTTACAAAAGAAAGAGGAAAAATTTCTGCTTTTGCAAAGGGAGCAAGAAGACCCAATAGTCCATTTGTTGCTATTTGTCAGCCTTTTTCTTTTGGACAATTTTCTTTTTATGAAGGGCGTAGTTCTTATAACTTACATCATGCAGAAATCACCAATTACTTTCAAGAACTTCGCAATGATTTGGATAGCATTTATCTTGGGATGTATTTTTGTGAATTTGCAGATTATTTGACAAGAGAAAATAATGATGAGGGTGCGATTTTAAAATTGCTGTATCAGAGTTTACGAGCTCTTGGAAAAGGGACAATTAAGAAATCATTAGTGCGCTATATTTATGAAATTAAAGTGTTAGCGTATTATGGACAGGCTATGGAAACATTTTGCTGTGTTAAGTGCAAAAAAGAAGATCAATTAGTTGCGTTTGACAGTGAGAGCGGAGGAGTTCTCTGCGCGGATTGTAAAAAAATGATGAAAGGGACGATTGGAATTCATCCATCCACTCTTTATGCATTACAATATATTTTGGCCAGTCCGTTAGAGAAATTGTATACGTTTACGGTTTCGGGCGAAGTATTAAAACAATTAAAAGCCATTACAGAACAATATATTCGCGTGTATGTGGATAAAAAATTCAAAACTTTGGATTTTCTTATGGATAGTTATTGAAAATTGAAACAATAGACGGTACAATAAGAAGAACGTAAAATTTTATATTGTCACCAAAAGGGTAGGAATGAAAATAACGTGACAGGATAGGAGTTTATTGTGAAAAAAACTACAAAAATGATGGCGATTTTCTGTTTGACAGCAAGTCTTTTAACAGCCTGCGGAAATCCTATGAAAAAAATGGATAAAAACACCGTGTATTTAAAGAAAGATAATACGGTAGAAAGTCTTTCCGTTGAAGATTTTGATAAATCTTATTATAAGGAAGAAGAATTGAAATCTTTTATTGAAGAAGAAGTAAAAAGTCAACAAGAAGCTCGTGGGGAAGAGAGTGTTTCTGTTTCAGAGTTTAAAGTGGAAGATAAAAAAGTTACTTTAGATTTAAAGTATCAGTCAGTGGAAGATTATGTACAGTTTACGGATACCGTTTTAGAAACGGGAGTATATAGTAAACAAGTATTTCAGGATCAGTTGACGTTTATCGATGCGGATTCTAAGGAAGAAGTAATCGATGGTATCAAAGAGGATGGGGAACTTCAATATGTAAAAATAAAAGACCCTGAAGAAATACAAGTATTAGTTGATGGAGACATTTTGTATTATTCAAAAAGCATAGAGTTAGTAAAGAAAAATTTAGTAAAAGTTCCCGCTGGAACAGAAAGTGTCATCCTTTATAAACAAAAAGGATAATAAGATTTTGTCAAATAACTTGACAAACGGTATGGATAATAGCATAATCGTTTTAAAGAATAATTAAGAAAATAGAATGTAGAGGTAAAGAAACTATGGAAAAGACAATGGAGAAAATCGTTGCTTTAGCGAAAGCCAGAGGATTTGTGTATCCAGGATCTGATATTTATGGAGGACTTGCAAATACTTGGGACTATGGAAATCTTGGTGTTGAATTAAAAAACAATGTAAAAAAAGCTTGGTGGAAAAAATTCATTCAAGAAAACCCATATAATGTTGGTGTAGATTGTGCTATCCTTATGAATCCTCAAACTTGGGTAGCATCTGGACATTTAGGTGGCTTTTCTGATCCATTAATGGACTGCAAAGAATGTCATGAAAGATTCCGTGCAGATAAAATTATTGAAGATTTTGCAGGAGAAAAAGGAATCGAACTTGGAAGTTCTGTGGACGGATGGACAAATGAACAAATGGAACAGTTTATTAAAGAACATGAAGTTCCATGTCCAACTTGTGGAAAACATAACTTTACAGGAATTCGTCAATTTAACTTAATGTTTAAAACATTCCAAGGAGTAACAGAAGATGCAAAAAATACGGTGTATTTAAGACCAGAAACTGCACAGGGTATTTTTGTAAACTTTAAAAATGTGCAAAGAACATCTCGTAAAAAAATTCCTTTTGGTATTGGACAGATCGGTAAATCTTTCCGTAATGAAATTACTCCAGGTAACTTTACATTCCGTACACGTGAATTTGAACAGATGGAATTAGAATTCTTCTGTGAACCAGATACGGATCTTGAATGGTTTAATTACTGGAAAAACTTCTGTATTAATTGGTTAAAATCTCTTGGTATGAAAGAAGAAGAGATGAGAGTTCGTGACCATGATCAAGAAGAGCTTTCTTTCTATAGTAAGGCAACATCTGATATTGAATTCTTATTCCCATTTGGTTGGGGAGAATTATGGGGAATCGCAGATCGTACAGATTACGATTTAACACAGCATCAAAATGTGTCTGGACAAGATTTAACTTATTTTGATGATGAGAAAAAAGAAAAATATATTCCATATGTTATCGAACCATCATTAGGTGCTGACCGTGTGACACTTGCTTTCTTATGCGGTGCTTATGATGAAGAAGAATTAGAAGGTGGAGATGTTCGTACGGTTCTTCACTTCCATCCAGCGTTAGCTCCTGTGAAAATCGGTATTCTTCCTTTATCCAAAAAATTAGGAGAAGGAGCAGAAAAAATTTACGCAGAGTTATCAAAATACTATAACTGTGAATATGATGATAGAGGAAACATTGGAAAACGTTATAGAAGACAAGATGAAATTGGTACTCCATTCTGTATCACATATGATTTTGAATCTGAAACAGATGGTGCAGTGACTGTTCGTGATCGCGATACTATGGAGCAAGAAAGAATAAAAATTGAAGACTTAAAAGCATACTTTGAAAAGAAATTTGAATTTTAAGAAGAGACGATAAGAAGCGCAGTCTTAGAAAGAGCCAGAAAGCTTTTTCTAAGATTGCGTTTTTTGTTTACGCAAAGACAACAAGCCATGGGAGAGGATTTATGATTGAAATTGTTGAAATATATCGATTTAATAGTTAAAATGCATAAAAAATATATGGAAATGAAAAGAATTAACAGCAAAGTGTTCACAAAAAGGTCTAAATATGTTATAATAAATATGGTTTCAAAAAGTAGTGAATTTAGGAGGTAAATTACTATGGCTAAATGGGTTTATATGTTCAAAGAAGGCAATGCAGATATGAGAAACCTTCTCGGAGGTAAAGGTGCTAACTTGGCAGAGATGACAAACTTAGGTTTGCCAATTCCTCAAGGATTCACCGTAACAACAGAGGCTTGTACGGACTACTATACACAAGGAAAGCAAATTTCAGAAGAAATTAAGCAACAGATTTTTGAAGCCCTACATACATTAGAAGAAATCAATGGTAAGAAATTTGGCGACAATGAAGATCCATTACTAGTTTCTGTTCGTTCAGGAGCAAGAGCCTCCATGCCAGGTATGATGGATACTATTTTGAATTTAGGATTAAATGATGTGGCAGTGGAAGGTTTTGCAAAGAAAACTGGCAATCCAAGATTTGCATACGATTCCTATCGAAGATTTATCCAAATGTATTCTGACGTTGTAATGGAAATACCAAAATCTTATTTTGAGAAAATTATTGATGAAGTAAAAAGCACAAAAGGTGTCACTTTTGATACAGAGCTTGATATTGAGGATATGAAAGAACTCGTTAAGAGATTCAAGGCTCTTTATGAAAAGGCGATGCAACAAGAATTCCCACAAAACCCAGCAGAGCAATTAATGGGAGCAGTAAAAGCTGTATTTCGTTCTTGGGATAATCCACGTGCTATCGTATATCGACGGATGAATGACATTCCAGGAGATTGGGGAACTGCTGTTAATGTACAGACAATGGTATTTGGTAATATGGGCAATACCTCTGGTACTGGAGTTGCCTTTACCCGTAATCCTTCTACTGGTGAGAAAGGTATTTTTGGAGAATATTTAATTAATGCACAAGGAGAAGACGTTGTTGCGGGTGTTCGTACACCACAGCCAATTTCCAAATTAGCAGAGGATCTTCCTGATTGTTATAAAGAATTTATGGAATTAGCTATGAAGCTAGAAAACCATTATCGGGATATGCAAGATATGGAATTTACCATTCAAGAAGGAAAATTGTATTTCTTACAGACTCGTAATGGAAAGAGAACCGCTCATGCAGCGATTAAAATTGCTTGTGATTTAGTGGATGAAGGTATGATTACTCCACAAGAAGCGGTACTTCGTATTGATGCAAAATCTTTAGATCAGTTGCTTCATCCAACCTTTGATAAAGATGCATTAAAAGAGGGCGAAGTGATTGGTAGCGCTCTTCCTGCTTCTCCAGGTGCTGGTGCAGGTAAAGTATATTTTACGGCAGATGATGCGAAAAAAGCAGGAGCAAGAGGAGAACGAGTGATTCTTGTTCGTTTAGAAACATCTCCAGAAGATATTGAAGGTATGCAAGCGTCTCGAGGTATTTTAACTGTTCGTGGTGGTATGACATCTCATGCAGCTGTTGTAGCTCGTGGTATGGGTACTTGTTGTGTATCTGGTTGTGGAGAAATTGTGATTGATGAAGAGGCAAAAGTATTTACATTGGGTGGTCATACATTCCATGAGGGAGATTATATTTCTTTAGATGGTTCTACTGGTAATATTTATAAAGGGGATATTAAGACAGTGGATGCCTCTGTAGATGGTAATTTTGGAAGAATTATGGCATGGGCAGATGAATATAGAACCTTACAAGTTCGTACCAATGCAGATACTCCTGCGGATACAGCGAATGCAGTAAGACTAGGAGCAGAAGGAATTGGTCTTTGCCGTACTGAGCATATGTTCTTTGATGCACAAAGAATTCCAAGAATTAGAAAAATGATCTTATGTAAAACACAAGAGGCAAGAGAAAGAGCGTTAATGGAATTATTACCATTCCAAAAAGCCGATTTTAAAGGAATGTATGAAGTGCTAGAAGGTAGACCAATGACGGTTCGTTATCTCGATCCACCTCTTCATGAATTTGTTCCAACAGAAGAAGAAGATATTAAAGAATTAGCAGAAGATATGGGACTTTCTGTAGAGGAAGTAAAAGCTACTTGTGATGCGCTTCATGAATTCAATCCTATGATGGGACATCGTGGATGTCGTCTTGCTGTTACTTATCCAGAAATTGCAAAAATGCAAACAAGAGCCGTAATGGAAGCAGCGATTGAAGTGAAAGAAGAAAAAGGTTTTGATATTGTTCCAGAAATTATGATTCCATTAGTTGGAGAGAAAAAAGAATTAAAATATGTCAAAGATGTTGTTGTAGTAACAGCAGAGCAAGTGAAAAAGGAAAAAGGATCTGATATCCAATACAAAGTTGGTACGATGATCGAAATTCCAAGAGCAGCTCTTCTTGCTAACGAAATTGCAGAAGAAGCAGACTTTTTCTCCTTTGGTACAAACGATTTAACACAAATGACATTTGGGTTCTCTCGTGATGATGCTGGTAAATTCTTAGATGCTTATTATAAAAATAAAATTTATGAATCCGATCCATTTGCAAGATTGGATCAAAATGGAGTAGGACAGCTTGTTCAAATGGCAGCCCAAAAAGGTCGTTTGGTAAAACCGGATTTAAAATTAGGAATCTGTGGAGAACATGGTGGTGATCCATCTTCTATTGAGTTCTGCCATAGAGTTGGATTAAACTATGTATCTTGTTCTCCATTCCGTGTACCAATTGCACGCCTTGCAGCGGCACAAGCGGCGTTAAAAGATAAATAATGGCCATAGTAATTATTATATAAATAGTATAAAAAAGAGGTTC
>OBXV01000786.1_pt1 | contig 11061 bp, 13 predicted proteins | sample 1495451 | NCBI WGS metagenome assembly OBXV01 (sample SAMEA2580178, study PRJEB22360) | human gut metagenome | biome: human gut; feature: human-associated habitat; material: faeces | place: Denmark | collected 2008/2010
CTTTTTGCGAAATTTTCATATGTTTTTATACTGACCCTATTTGAAGGGTCTTTTTTTAATCCCCATTCTTCTTCTGGAACAGTTGTAATCATTGCAATTAAGTCACGAACAAATTCGCCGGATTGCAATGTATCACTGATTCTATTAAAAAGTATTGAATAAAAAGTCTTAAAATCCATCTGTTATAGCCCACCTCCTTTTTTGAACTTCCTTGAACTTCTTTGAACTAAACAAGAACCAGTCCAAGCTATGCGATTTTATAAAATATGATTATCAAAGACAAAACTGTAGTTGATACATACATTATATCACGCGGAGATATCTTTGGTCAAAGTGGAAATTTGAGATAAAGATATTTCCATTTGCAAAAAAAGATGGTAATCCATCGGATAATCTATATGGATATATCCCTTAGCTAAGGATTGATTCGGAGTTCATATAGAAAAATTAAATAGTGTCAGCGGTCTTACCGAATAAGGCAGCTGCAAGTAGAAATGAAGGAAATCTTCATATTAGCTTGTGGTCTTTTAGTGTGCCTTATTTTAGCTGAGTTTATGAAATTCCTTCATACGGAAAAATGGAGGAATTTTATGCCTAGAAAATTTAAAACAGCGGAGAAGAATCGTGTTAACTATGTATATTACACAGCAGATGGCAAGAAAATTGTAATAAAACCGGGGGAAAACGGTGTAACGGAAGAGATGATTACACTCCTTCATACCTATGATGATGAGGAAGTGGATGCAGATCGTAGAGAAGATTATCATGTGCCGGTTAGATTTGAAGGATATTCAGATGATGAGGGTTCAGAGCTTGAAAGCAGAAACTCATATCTTGCAGACTCATCAGCAGATTCACTTGAAAAACTGATGGATGCTATCGAAGCTGAAGAACTTGAAACAAAGATTGATAATCTGAAGACTGCTTTATCTACACTTACGGAAAAACAGCAAGTAGTATATATAAAATTTTCAATTCCTAAAATAGATTTGAAATATGAGAACCCTATGAGGCAAGCAGAATATGCATATAGACTAATCGGAAATGAGGTGAGCACTTAATGAATCTTGCTAAAAATATTACGATTATTCCGGCAAGAAAAATTGTAGGTACGCAGAAGATTACGGAAAAAGCACAAAAAGTAAGAGTTGCAGCTTATGCTAGAGTATCTACAGATTTTGAGGAACAGGAATCAAGTTATGATGTGCAGGTTGAACATTATACAACTTATATTAATAGCAATCCGGAATGGGAACTAGTAGAAATTTATGCTGATGATGGTATTTCTGCAACCAGTACAACTAAGAGAGAGCTGTGCATCATTGCTGGTGGAAACACGACAATAAGCGGCTACGCGAAACTTCTGTTTTTTGCTTGTTACATTCTGAACTTTATAGATTTTTGTAACCTTCTTCACGGTAGTTCACCTCCCTTCGTCAGTGTATATACATCACTCTAAAAGCTGTATTTATCAAGTTATTTCCGGCATTATTTCTACATACATCGGTGAGAATGTTTGGCGGTTAAGAAGCGTTAATTTGTTGAATTCCAACAAGGAAATAAGTCCAGAATCCAGCATCGATTTTGCAACTTCCTGTGCTCTGAAATAATCATAATCGCGCTGTAATTGAATATCGGTAATCGGAGTAGGCTCCAGTTTTAAGTGAGATGCAATATCTGTGGTTTTAAGAACAGACTTGTTTTCAGTTTGATTCATAATGTCCTCCAATCTGAAAGCTATGCAGCCTATGCCAATGCATACTTCGTCAATGCTAACGCTACATCTGCACCGGGTATCGTAGATGCAGACCGCAATCCTATCCTTACTCGCTCTGAAGTTTATTCTGGTGTATATGGTCGTGCCAGCATCAGCTTCTACGCATTCAACAGCTCTGGTAATAAGGGAATCGCCTGCGGTCTTAATAACTTACAGAAGATTCGTGATGGTGAGCCTCTTGGTGGCAAAGCAAGTGCTGAGTCTGATTTCGCATCTGATGAAGATGACGATTTCCTTGATTAATGGAGGTGCCGACTATGGAAATGATTGAAGCTATCCTTATCATCATCCTTCTTTCTATCTGGCTTGTATTTAGCGTGGTATTCCTTATCACTGCTATCCAGAACTTCATCAACGACCGCAAGCGTGAACAGCGCGAAGCTGAAAAGGACAAGCGTGACCTTGAATATCACGAAGCTCGTATGAAGGAATATAGCAAATAAATATCCAACCGGAGGTGGCCACAGTCATCTCCGGGACTTTGAAAACGAGGTGACAATCTATGGAAAATATTATTAATATCGCAAACCAGATTATTGTTTACTCCGTCTGCTACACTCTTATCTTCGTGGTCTATGGATATGTGTTCTATAACGTGTTCAAGTTCATCGCACAGATTGTAATCTATGCATATAAGAAGCTTGCAGCTGACTGGCGTAAATGGCGCTCTGGTAAATAACATCAAGCAGGCGGCAGGAAGGAATACAACCTCTCTGCCGATTGTGTTATAGAAAGGACAAGCTAATGAAAACATTAAGTATTGATATCGAGACTTACAGTGATGTACAGCTTCCAAAGACCGCTGTGTATCGTTACTGCGAGTCCGATAATTTTGAAATATTACTCTTCGCCTACAGTGTCGATAGTCAGCCTGTTCAGGTGGTTGACTTAGCTTGTGGCGAAACAATCCCTGATGAGATAATTTCGGCTCTTGAAGATGATACTGTTATCAAGTGGGCCTTCAATGCAGCCTTTGAACGTATCTGTCTTTCGAGATTTCTTAGGTACCCTACTGGTACTTATCTATCTCCTGAAAGTTGGCGCTGTTCCATGATATGGGCTGCCACAATGGGACTTCCTTTATCTCTGGAAGGTGTCGGTGCTGTATTAGGTCTTGAAAAACAGAAACTAACAGAGGGAAAAGACCTCATCAAATACTTCTGCCAGCCTTGTGCTGCAACCAAGGCTAATGGTGGTAGAACAAGAAATCGCCCTTTTCATGCACTAGATAAATGGGAAGCCTTCAAGCGTTATAACATCCGTGATGTAGAAACTGAGATGGGCATCCAGCATAAGCTTCGAAAATTTCCTGTTCCTGATGAAGTCTGGGAAGAATATCATATCGACCAAGAAATCAATGACCGTGGTGTCAGACTTGATATGGAATTGGTACAACAGGCAATTGCAATGGATACTCGTTCCCGTGAAGAGTTAACTGCTGCCATGAAAGATATGACTGCACTCGAAAATCCAAACTCCGTCCAGCAGATGAAACAATGGTTGTCAGATAATGGCATCGAAACAGATAGCCTTGATAAGAAGGCGGTTGCTGAACTCTTAAAAGAAGCTCCTGATAATCTTGCGGATGTACTTACCCTTCGCCAGCAGCTTGCAAAATCATCTGTGCGTAAATATCAGGCAATGGAAAAGACTGTCTGCAATGATGGTCGTGCTCGTGGGATGTTCCAATTCTACGGAGCTAACAGAACCGGCAGATTCTCCGGTCGTAATATCCAGTTGCAGAACCTTCCACAAAACCACCTGCCGGATTTATCGGAAGCTAGAAGTCTTGTAAGAAACGGTGATTTTGATGGCGTTGAACTCTTATATGAAGACGTTCCAGATACCTTATCCCAGCTTATAAGAACTGCATTCATCCCAAGAGAAGATGCCCTTTTCTATGTGGCGGACTTCTCTGCTATTGAAGCGCGTGTCATAGCATGGTTCGCAGGTGAATCTTGGAGGCAGCAGGTCTTTGAAAAAGGCGGTGACATCTATTGCGCTTCTGCTTCTCAGATGTTTAAGGTTCCTGTCGAAAAGCATGGTATCAATGGCCATTTACGACAAAAAGGTAAGATTGCTGAACTGGCACTTGGATATGGTGGCAGCGTCGGTGCCTTAAAAGCAATGGGTGCTCTTGATATGGGACTTAGCGAAGATGAACTTCCTTCTCTTGTGGATGCATGGAGACAAGCTAATCCTCGTATCGTCGAATTCTGGTGGGCCGTTGACCGTGCTGTTATGGAAGCAGTCAAGTATAAACACACCACCACGGATTATGGTCTAACCTTCTCATGCAAAAGCGGTATGTTGTTTATCACACTTCCTTCAGGTAGAAAGCTTGCTTATGTGAAACCGAAAATCGGAACCAATAAGTTCGGAGGTTCCTGCATCACCTATGAAGGCGTTGGTGGTACTAAGAAATGGGAACGTCTTGACTCCTATGGGCCAAAGTTCGTAGAGAATATTGTACAGGCTACTGCTCGTGATATTTTGTGTTATGCCATGAAGACGCTGCGCAGCTGCTCTATCGTGATGCATATCCATGATGAGTTAGTTATCGAAGCTGACCCAAAGGTCTCTCTTGATGCAATCTGTGAACAGATGGGTAGAACTCCACCTTGGGCTAAAGGCTTACTTCTTCGCGCGGATGGATATACCACACCTTTTTACAAAAAAGATTAAATATCTCCGCTCAAATCGAGCGTTCATCTCCAGTGGGAAATTAGAAGTGGACGCTCTTTTTATGTCTGCCGGAAAGGAGGACTCTGGTATGAGCATCAGTAAATACAACAGCGAAGGCTATCCTGACCCAACTGCACACGGTGCCTTGGAGATTATTGAACAGGAAGAACATGCCCTTCGCGCTTTCAGGCCTATCGTCTATATTTGCTCACCCTATGCTGGTGACATCGAAGCAAATGTAACTGCCGCAAGACGATACAGCAGATTCGCAGTGGATGCCGGATATATCCCGATAGCACCACATTTGCTATTTCCACAATTCCTTGATGATACAAATCCAAAAGAACGTAAGCTTGGCTTGTTCTTCGGAAACGCTCTGATGAGTAAATGTTCTGAAGCTTGGATATTTGGTAGTCGCATCTCAGAAGGAATGAAAGCAGAAATCAACCGCGCCAAGTGGAAAAACTACCGCTTGCGCTATTTCACAGAAGAATGTCAGGAGGTTTAAGACTATGTATGAAATTAGAGAAAACAGACGCAGATTAAAAGACGGAACAGAAATTACTACTTATTCACGCGATATCTATCATCAGGTCTTTCAAGGTCTCCATCACGAAGCGGAGTCTTGATGACAGAAAGAGCAGGAACAGATTTGCCATTGCCCTTAAGTTTGCTTTCACCTTCCTTGTAAGCAGCTTCGATTGCAGCCTTAATCTTTGCAACAGTCTTTGTGTCAGACTTAGGGATGATAAGAGATACGCTGTACTTAAGGGTACCTCCATTGATTGACTTAGGCTCCCATACATTAGCGTAAGACCAACGAGTGTCAGGGCCAGTGATTACCTTCATAGGATTTGATACTTTTACATTCTTGTTCATTTAATTTTCCTCCATAAAATCAGATTTTGCGTTGTTCATAGCCGGACGCTTATCGCTTTCCGGTACGAGAGTAGGTTTGCCTTGCGGCTTTTCGATGTAGGCTGCAAGAAGTTCATCGAAGCGAGATTTACCTAAAAGCTTCTGCATGGCAGTGATACCAAGAAGCTTCTTTTCATAAGGGTCAAATCCAGCATCTGTAACAGCTTCAATGACTGCAGCTTCATTTGAGTACTTACGGTTAGAACGGCCTTCGACCAATTTCCAGCCAGTCCATTCCTTACCGCTGATAGCCTGCTGAAGAGCGTATTCCTTGATATCGGATGCCCATGTTACAAGCTCATCAACACGAGATAAGATGACTTCAATTTCAGTATCTTCCAACAGTGGTGGAAGCTTGAAATCATGCTGTGCAAGTAGAAGATTAGCTTCAGCTCTAGCACGACATTCATGTTTGGCCTTACAGAAACCACACCATTCTCCACAAAGGAAGTTGCCATCACCTGCAAAGGCAAGTTCTGCAGTAGGCTTCAAGACCTCATCGGCCCAAGCATATAAATCTTCTTTGCTTAATTCATAGGTAGAGATGTTCTGACGACGAGGCTGATAGATGGTCATGCTGACGTTATCAATGTCGTAGATGTCATCGAACAGTTCTAAGGCGCCAAGCGCATAGCATTTCATCTGTGGGTTATCTTCAGCTGATACAAGAACACCAAGTCCGTGCTTGTAATCGATGATGCGAAGAGTGCCATCTGCGATGATGATGCAGTCGGCAGTTCCGAATCCCTGTTCAACCCAGCGAGAGAAATCAACTCTCTGTTCAATTAAGACGACCGGGTCAGCGCAGGTTTCTTTGGCGGCTTCTACCTGTTCAAGGATGTAGGATGCATAGCCATTAGCGCAGTCATCCATTTCCTCGCTGTACCATGTTAAGTTTTCGGTAGGGTCTGAAGCCTTCATGTTTAATGCTTTACGAATCTTGTACTCGCAAAGCTCATGAGCATCAGTTCCTTCGGCAGCGTAGTCGCTACCTTTGTCTTCGTAGGTTTCACATAATCTTGCTGAAGGCGGACAGTGAAGCCAGCGATGTGATGCTGAAGCGGATAAGACCGCATGTGCTTTACTTGCCATCATCCAGTTCCTCCGCATCCTTTAACAAGGCTTCATAGTGTTTAGGGTCTACACCGGATAACTTCTTAGCTCCATATTTCCGAAGCAAAGTACGGATAGCAGCTGTATGTCCTGCACGGGACTTTTCTGCTAAGACAGCACGTACTTCCTCTAATGTAAGTTCCGGTTTCTTTTCTGTTTTTGCTTCTGCTACCGGAATCGCATCAGCATCTGAGCTAAACTGTGCAGCTAACCAATTGGCTGCTTCATTAATAGCAGCGGCTGCATTGCGTAACTCTTCGATAGTCATAGCCATATCGCTCATTTTGCTCATGGTGAATTTCTCCTTCCTTAGATTGTCTTTGCTTTGCGAGGATTGTCATATTTCTCGCCATTCTTGCTGATACCTGACTGATTGCTTTAAGTACTGCAATCACTTCTGCGTCGGTACCACCGGAATCGAAGTAGTGTTCTCTCATCGTCGTCACCTCCAATCTGTGTTAGTTGCAAGGCTTGTTGTTTCGTGCCTTACACTTTCCCACTGGAGAGAGGGAGACGATTTGAGCGGAGAAATTTTGAAAAAAGTTAAAATCCCTCTGACTATCTTTGAAAGGACGGTCAGAGGGACGAGTTGCTACCTATATATTAGTAGCCGCGAACCTTATGAAGTTCGGTTCTGATTTTCTTCATCTGGTCAGCAAAGGTACGCTGTTTACGACCTAAGCGTTTAGCAATTTCTCTGTCGGAGATAGAACAGTCGTCTTTCCAGTATTCGATAATCTTATCCGCGTCCGGGTCAAGTTCTCTTAAACGCTGGAAGAGCTGTTCTAATAAGATTCTGTCGCTGATGACTTCTTCCATTAAGTCAGGTGTAGCAAGTTCTTCTGATTCAAGAAGAGTGCTGCCAGTCTCAGTGTTAGGAGCATCAAGGGAAAGAAGCCCGTAACCTAAATGATGTTCACAATTCTCACAATCACCATCACAGGCCCAGATGAACTGCTTAGGGCACTTGCAGCGATGGTAGTACTGTTCCTTCTTACGGATGCGAGTTGCTTCACGATAGAATTCCTGAAACTGCTGTTCAGGACAAGGAACCTTCTCCTTGAGTGAACGAATGTAGATGAATCTTTGACTCTGATTGTCTTTGTTTGCCATGTCTTTTACCTCCGTTGGCTTGAATTTCCAAGCGGAGTAAAGGAGCATGGCTGCCAGTATTCATATTCATAGTTGGTCACCTCATGCGGACTGCTCCGCTTTGTTTCTGGTGATCAGCTCGTTTGCTAAGCTGGCACTGTATTTAGTTGTGAGACCTTTCTATCAATTGCAAACACACCACGTGGCCACGAAGATGGTGAATTGATAGTTAGGTCAGACCTTTTAACGTCTTGTCCGGGACGAGTTCAAATTAACTGCTATAAATATGCCAGATATCGAAACTAAAACCCCGGACATGGTTATGTCCTTTTTTCAGGGGTAACTGAGTGAAATCAGATAGTTGAATTTGAGAAACGTTAGAAGATTCAAATAAAAAAAGACCGGACACATGCATGTCCGGCAGAGTGAAAAATAGTGATAAAAATTTTTGAGTTTAGTCAATATAACGAAAATGATGTTAAATATCAACAAATATCAACAAACACCTTGTTTTTCGACTTTGTTGTAAGTATAATATTAGATGGCGTATTGTAACTACGAGCTTCGAGAGGTAATGATATGGACAAAAATATAAATGGATTAATATTGAAGAAGCCGCAGAGTACCTTGGCATTAAACCGGTTACGCTAAGAGGCTGGATTCGTAACAACAAAGGAATTCCAGCTCATAAAATCGGAAAACAGTGGAAGTTTAAATATTCTGAACTTGATGCATGGGTAAAGAGCGGAAAAAGTGCTATTGACTAACGGAAGATTAATCTAAAGGAGAAACGGATTATGGCAGTAAAGAAAACGGAATTATACAGCTCACTTTGGGCGAGCTGCGATGCATTACGTGGAGGAATGGATGCATCACAATACAAAGATTACATACTGACTCTTTTGTTTATGAAGTATGTAACAGATAAATACAAAGGACAGAAGTACGGAGATTTGACCGTTTTCGATAAAGCACATGACCCGAATTCTGACCCTGAAAAAAGAACTGGTTGTTCTTTCGACGATTTTATTGCGCTTAAAAACAAGAAGAACATTGGTGAAGGAATTGATAAAGTAATTGCTCGTCTTGCTGAAGTAAACGAAAGCTTGAAGGGGGTTATTGATATTGCGCATTTTAATGATGAAGCAAAACTTGGTAAAGGACAGGAGATGGTGGATAAGCTCACAAAGCTTATCGCTATTTTCCAGCGTCCAGAATTAGACTTTTCAAGAAATAAAGCAGAAGGCGATGATATTATCGGTGATGCTTATGAGTACTTGATGAGAAACTTCGCTTCCGAAAGTGGTAAGAGCAAAGGCCAGTTTTATACTCCAGCAGAAGTTTCGCGTATTCTTGCTAACATTATAGGTATTGACAAATGTACAGACCATGATGCTACAGTATGCGACCCGGCATGTGGTAGTGGTTCGCTTTTGATTCGTGCTTTAGCTGAAGCACCATTTGAGATTTCTGGATATGGTCAGGAAAAAGATAGCTCAACAGCAGGTTTGGCAAAGATGAATGCAGTTCTTCATAATAAGGCTGCAATCAAAATTATGGCAGGAAACACGTTCTCTGACCCTCAATTTATAAAAGCTGATGACCCATCAGAACTTGAACGTTTCGATTATATTGTTGCAAATCCTCCATTCTCACTTAAGAACTGGTCAGATGGTTTAAAGGAATTTGGTAGATTCTCAGGCTATGGAGATACTCCACCTGAAAAGAATGGTGATTATGCGTGGTTAATGCATATCTTAAAAACTTTGAAGTCTACCGGAAAAGCGGCAGTTATTCTTCCTCATGGTGTGTTATTCAGAGGAAATGCGGAAGCTACCATCAGACAGACAATTGTTGATAAAGGCTGGATTAAAGGGATTATCAGTCTTCCTCCGAACCTTTTCTATGGAACAGGTATACCTGCTTGTATCCTTGTAATTGATAAGGAAGGTGCAGAAAATCGTGCAGGTATCTTTATGATTGATGCAGGAAAAGGTTATGTGAAAGACGGAAGTAAAAACAGACTTCGTGAGCAGGATATTTATCGCATTGTTACAACTTTTAACGAGCAGATAACAACTGACCCTAAGTATGCGCGTTTTGTTCCGAATAAAGAGATTAAAGAAAAGAATGGATACAACTTGAATATTTCTCGTTATATCGATTCTTCTGACCCGGAAGATATCCAGAGTATTTATGCACATATTCACGGTGGCATTCCTGCAGCTGATATTGATGCATTAGAACGCTTTTGGTCTTCATTCCCTACACTCAAAAACGAGCTCCTTGGTGTATTCTGCGAAGGATATTATAAGCTTAATGTTGCAGAGAATGTAATTCGTCAGACAACATATTCAAATGCAGAATTTGCTGCCTATGGAGAAATGATTGATGAAGCTTTTTCACATTGGAAAGATTACGCTGATACAAAACTTAAAACACTGGAATTGGGCGTATCTGCAAAAGAATTGATAGTTGAATTAGCTCAAGTAATTTTGAAAGAATTTGAAGGACTTACCCTTATAAATAAATATGATGTATATCAGGTACTTCTTGCTTACTGGAATGAAGTACTTAGTGATGATGTGAGCATGATTGTTTCAGAAGAGACTGGTTACGGTGTGGCAAGAGAAACTGAAAACATCATGAAAGAAACAAAGAAGACCGATGCGGATGGCAATCCTGAGCTTAAGGTTGCTGGTTGGGAAGGAAAACTGATACCAAAGGCACTTATAATTTCAGAACTTTTTCCAGAAGAGAAAAAAGCAATTGATGACCTTATGGAGATTGTTGCTGAAACAGATTCTCGTCTTATGTCTTTGATTGAGGAATCAGCTGACGATTCTACGCTTTCAGATGTTGCGGAAGGTGGAGCTATTGGTTTTTCTGTAATTGTATCTTGTGATATTGAACACTCTGTATCGAAAAGTGGTAGTCCCGGCTTGAGGCAGTGGCGGCTTTAGTGCTGCTTATATATAGTAGCAACAAGGAAAACTCGATATGTTTTCGACAACGAGAAGGGTTTAGGTTGCGGATTGAATAAGAGCAAAATGTGCCGATTGATATGTTTCCGAGAACAATCGAAAATTGGCTCAAAATGGGGCGATATGTTCCGATATTGCGACATCAATCAGCACGTATCGAGCCACGTGGAGACGGTATGTTTATTGTCCAAACTCAATGTCGAGCATCATATTGAGGTGGAACTCACGATGGACGAGCTTGATTTAACGGCTGCGGAGAGCAAAGCTACCTATGAAGAAATCAAGGGTTATGTACTGGAGCATACCGGACTCAAGGTCAGTAGCTTGTATATCGCTCAGGTGAAGCAGAAATGCGGTATCATCGAGCGAGAAAACTACAATAAACCGAAGTCCGAGGATGCAAGACAGCCTATATGCCCACCCGATAAGGAAAAAGCAATCAAGGAGGCGCTTCTGCATTTCGGCATGATCTAAAGGAGGTCAAGATGAAGC
>OBXV01000789.1_pt1 | contig 11049 bp, 11 predicted proteins | sample 1495451 | NCBI WGS metagenome assembly OBXV01 (sample SAMEA2580178, study PRJEB22360) | human gut metagenome | biome: human gut; feature: human-associated habitat; material: faeces | place: Denmark | collected 2008/2010
ATACAAAGAAAGTTTTCATATGAAAGCAAAAATGATAAGTATTAGATAATTTAAGTTAAAATTCTAAATACAAAATATTATATATGAGAAAAGAGATACTCCTATGATTGATCCAGGAGCAAATGTTATTTATTTCACAAAGAAAAAAGAGTATCATGAATTTGTGTAGAATGAAGGAGTGAAAATAAAATGTTAGTACTCTATTTTTCAGGAACAGGAAATTCCAAATATATATCAGAACAATTTGTAATAAGAATGAAGGCTCCATGTTATAGTATAGAAGAGAATGTTGATTTTGAGAATTTGTTACAAGAAACAGATACAGTAGCTGTCAGCTACCCTATTTATGGTTCCTGTGTTCCAATGATTATGAGAAAATTTGTACAACAATATCTTGGGATTTTTCAAACAAAAAAATTGGTGATTTTTTGTACTCAAATGTTATTTTCAGGAGATGGAGCAAGAGCGTTTGCACGTTTAATACCTGGGTGTGATGAACATGTTATATATGCGGAACATTTTCGTATGCCCAACAATATATGTAATTTTTTTGTGTTCCCAATGAGGGAGAAAGAATTGGTTCAAAAACCACAAAAAGCACTTTTAAAAATAGAGGAAATATGCCAAGACATTCAAAATGGAGTCGTTAAGAAAAGAGGATGGAATATTTTTTCTACCTTACTTGGTAAGACACAAAATATTGCTTATCCTAAAATTGAGCAGAAAGCAAAAAGTTCTTTTCAAGTAGATAAGGATTGTATACAATGTGGAATTTGTGTAAAGCATTGTCCAATGAACAATTTAAAAATAGTAGATGGTAAAGTAATGGAAAGTGGTCAGTGTACATTATGCTATCGATGTGTAAATATCTGCCCAAAACAATCAGCAACGGTTTATATTCATCGTAAGCCTAAAAAACAATACAAAGGATTTGAATATACTCAAAAAGAATTATGATATTTATATACAATTCCTATTGTTAGGTCTGGATTTGATGTTACAGAAGAAACAGCAGTTCCTATGTCAGAAATTAAAAGTCGAAATGAGAAAGCTAGACAAGGCAGAATAGTTGCCAGCAGATATCTCGTTCATTCGTAAGATAAAAGATGATAGGAAGAATTGATACTTATTTTTCTGTACAGAAACAGTATAGCGGTGTGTAATGAAAGAAAAACGGAAGTTTTAGAAAGGCAGGAATCATTATGGAACAAGCTGTAAAAGAAGATGTCATTCAGAAAGTAAAAAAATTAATAAAAGCTCCTTCTTGCTGTGCTGAAGCAAGAGCAGCTGGCACTACTTGGTTGGAGTCTATTGGAACAGAGAAGGAAGCAGAAGCAACAAAAGCTTTGATTGCAGAACTAGAGATGGATATTATACCAATTGATGGATTGAACGCTTTTGCAGGTTCAGAAGCAGGTGCAAAAGTAATTAATTACAAAAAATCACTCTGCCTTGTCTGATAGGGAAAGAAAAAAACGTTGACAGGACAGGTGTTTTTTTCTCAATTTTCATATCTATCTCTGCGGCGGTTTTGAATCACAATTCAAGGCCGCCGTTCTTTTGTACTCCAAAGGAATGACATTAGATAAAATTAAAAATACTCCCGATAAGTCTTTTCAGGTCTGTCGGCTGAAGTCCAGAGTATCCTTAAAAATGAAAGATAAATTTTGTTTTACAATAGAAGAAGCCTCGGAATATTTTCACTATAGGAGAAAAAAGCTTCGGAAAATTTGTTTCTGAAAATATAGATTCCGGATTTGTGATTCAAAACGGTATTAAAATTCTGATAAAGAGAAAACGGTTTGAACATTTTCTGAAAAAATTGGTTGCCATATAATAAGCATCAGTAAGAAGCGCATAAGAATGCAGGAGAAGCACAGGCGTACATTCTGCATACTACTGGAGATTGTGAATCCTGTCCTATTTATCAATAGAAAATAGCCTCCGACTATGGTATATTGTTAGTATATCGTAGGCGAGGCTCTTTTTCATGGAAAGGAGCTGTTAAGATGAGCGAAAATATAATCCTGTAATCAATATCTTGGCTAAAAAAAGTTTCGGGAATCAGAGAATTGACAGAGTAAAACTGTCGGATGCAAAAGTATGGTTGATTAAACTACAAAAAGATCAAGTAGTAAAATAGGAATAGGAAGGCTGATTTGCTACTTTTGTACTACTCTTGAGGTCAAAGTTATGCTAGACTATACCATGGGAGTGAAAGAAACAGAAAGCCGGGAATCTTTTAAAAATCAAGGAAATACAGTAAATTTAAGGAGTTTTAGATAGATGATAAAAATACTATTTATTTGCCATGGTAACATTTGTCGTTCACCAATGGCTGAATTTGTTATGAAAGATTTAGTAGAAAAAGAAGGATTAGCAGAAGAGTTTTTTATCGCGTCCTCTGCCACAAGCCGAGAGGAAATTGGAAATCCTGTGCATCATGGAACAAGAAATAAACTTGCACAATATGGGATTTCTACAAAAGGGAAGTATGCAGTTCAACTAACGAAAAAAGATTATAATACCTATGACTATCTCATTGGAATGGAGCAGTGGAACATTCAGAACATATTAAAAATTGTTGGTTCCGATCCTGAAAAGAAAGTTCATCGTTTGTTAGATTTTTCAGAGAATCCAAGAGATATTGCGGATCCATGGTATACAGGGGATTTTGACCGTACTTATGAAGACGTATTAGAAGGCTGTAAAGCCTTATTAAATCATATTTTAAAGGAAAATCAAAAATAAGAAAGGAAAGAAAAAGCAATAAAAAGAAGAAGAGAAAGGAAGGAAAATGGAAGGAAATGATTTAATTTCCAGTTTAAAAGGCGTTGGAGATAAGACAACAGCTTATTTTCATCGATTAAAACTGGATACAATTGAAGATTTGGTACAGTTTTATCCAAAGTGTTATTTGACTTATGAAGAGCCAATTCTTTTAAATGAAGCACAAGAAGGAGAACGTATGGCGTTTCGTCTTATGATATCCTCACCAATTCTTGTTCGACTAGTAAAAAAGTTTAAAATTGTAACGTGTACAGCGGAAGATTTGTCTGGCAAAGTAACTTTAATGTGGTATAATATGCCGTTTTTAAAGAAAACATTGCATGCTGGGCAGACTTGGATTTTTGTTGGCACACCCGTTTATAAAAAAGGCAGATTGACTATCGAACATCCAGAGTATTATACCGAAGAGCAGTATGAGCGGATGAGAGTGACGCTTCAGCCGGTATATTCTTTAACCGAAGGTTTAACGAACAAAACGGTACAAAAAGCTATGATACAAGTGATGCCTTACATAAAATCCCAAAAAGAATATATGCCAAAAGCAGTCATAGAGAAATATCAATTTTGGAATTATAGTGATGCGTTAGCAGAAGTGCATTTTCCAGTAAGTAAGGAGCGATTAATTGAAGCGAAGAAACGATTGATTTTTGATGAATTTTTCTTGTTTTTAAATGCTATGTACTTAATGAAAGAACAGACAATCGTTGTCCATAATCATTATAAAATCATGCCATCAAAGGAAACGAACGCTTTATTACAATCGTTGCCATATTCTTTAACTGGTGCACAGATGCGGGCGTATGAGGAAATAAAAGGGGATTTAAGCAGTAAAAAAATTATGAATCGCCTTGTTCAAGGAGATGTTGGTTCAGGAAAGACGATTTTAGCAGTATTGGCATTGTTGGATACCGTAAAGGCTGGATACCAAGGCGCTTTGATGGTTCCGACAGAAGTTCTTGCAAGACAGCATTATGAGACGATTGAAGGCTTACTTGCCCCATATAACGTTCGTGTTGGGTTGCTGACGGGTGCAACGAAGATGTCTGAGAAACGTGTTATTTATGAACAATTAAAAAATCATGAGTTAGATCTTATTATAGGAACTCATGCTTTAATTCAAGAGCAGGTGGAGTATGCGAATTTGGCTCTTGTTATTACCGATGAGCAACATCGTTTTGGCGTGCGTCAAAGGGAAGCATTAGCATCAAAAGGAAAACAACCTCATGTGCTTGTTATGAGTGCAACACCGATTCCTAGAACACTTGCCATTATTTTATATGGGGATTTGGATATTTCTGTGATTGATGAGTTGCCAGCGAACCGTCTTCCGATTAAGAACTGTGTTGTGGATACAAGTTATCGTCCAAAAGCCTATCGTTTTATAGAAAACCAAGTGGAGCTAGGAAGGCAAGTTTATGTGATCTGTCCAATGGTCGAAGAGAGTGAAACGATAGAAGCGGAGAATGTAACTGACTATACGGTAAAATTACAACAGCAGTTAAGAGCCGGAATTCGTGTTGCCTGTTTAAATGGAAAGATGAAACAGGCGAATAAGCAAGAGATTATGGAGCAATTTTCTAGGCATGAAATCGATGTACTTGTCTCCACGACTGTAATTGAAGTCGGAATTAATGTGCCAAATGCTACGGTTATGATGGTAGAAAATGCAGAACGTTTTGGACTCGCTCAGTTACACCAGTTACGCGGACGTGTTGGGCGAGGTGGATTTCAGTCCTATTGTATTTTTATGAGTGGTAGTAAAAAACAAGAGACAATGGAACGATTATCTATTTTAAATAAATCCAATGATGGATTTTTTATTGCAAATGAAGATTTACGCCTTCGTGGACCAGGAGATTTTTTTGGAATTCGACAAAGTGGAATTTTAGATTTTGTATTAGCCGATGTGTACGATCATGCAGATTTATTAAAAATGGCCGACGATGCGATAAAGTGGCTAATAAAACAGGGATGGCACCCGAGAGAATTGGATAGTGAAAAATTTAAGAAAAAATTAGAAGGCGCTTTACAGCTTTAGCAGATAAAAGATATTGACAGCCAATTTTATTTGTGTTACTATTTAGTTAGTTTAAACTAACTTCGTAAAATAAAAGAAAAAGAGGTGTTTTGAAATGAGTGTTGTTATTGTAGGTGGTAACGAACGAATGGTATGTCAATATGAAGATATTTGCAGAAATTATGGTTGTAAGGCGAAAGTATTTGCAAAAGAAAACGGAATGTTACGAAAGAAGTTAGGATGTCCAGATCTTATGATTTTATTTACGAACACAGTCTCCCATAAAATGGCGATGAGTGCTAGTAAAGAAGCAAAGAAAAATAATATACAGATTTTGCGTATTGCAACAAGCAGTGCCACTGCATTAGAACAGGCATTAGCAGAGCGCATTGGTCTGTAAGGAGGAATGAATTATGAATATGTCAACAGCCATTATTTGTTTACTACTTGTTATTATTGCAATTTTTGGAGTACGTAGTTATATGAAAAAATTGTCTCAAGGTTGTTGCGGTAGCGGGGGAGATGTAGAGAAGAAGATAAAGGTAAAAGATAAAGAATTATCTCACTATCCTTATCATCGCTTAATTCAAATTGAAGGCATGACTTGTAAAAACTGTGTCACTCGAATTGAGAATGCATTCAATATAGAAGATGGATGTTATATGAAAGTGAATTTAAAGAAAAAGATGGCGGATCTTTATATGAAGTCAGACTGTGACGATGAAATGATCAAAACAAGAATTCAAAAATCAGGATATCAAGTGCTTACAATTAAAAGTATTTAAGAAAATCTAATAGAAAAATGCACGAAAAAAGGAAGTAAATAGTGATACAAGCATATTTTAAAGGAAGAGATCGTACATTATTACAAGAGTAAAAATAGGAGATTTTCCTTTATGGAACGAAGATCTTTTTTTAAAAGGAAACGTATTTTTGTGGTTTGGATGTTTGTATTATCACTTTTTACTTCCTTTTCTTTTTCCAATATTGTCTATGGAAAGCCAAATTCTTTTGTACAATGGGAGGTAGAAAAAGAGGAAGAAAAGAAAGAGACAAATCAAAAGGAATCATCGACACAAGAAGTATTACAACTGGATGCACCTTCTTATCTTTTAATGGAAGAGACAACAGGACAGATTATTTGTGAAAAGAATAGTGATGAAATGAGAAGTCCAGCCAGTATCACAAAGGTTATGACATTAATTTTAATTTTTGATGCATTGGAGTCTGGTAAAATTCAATTGACGGATGAAGTGACGACAAGTGCTCATGCAAAATCGATGGGAGGTTCTCAAGTTTTTTTAGAGGAGGGGGAAGTTCAGACAGTAGAAACCCTTATCAAATGTATTGTTGTTGCTAGTGGAAATGATGCCAGTGTTGCGATGGCAGAATACATAGCAGGGAGCGAAGAAGCATTTGTGAAAATGATGAATGAACGGGCAGAAGGCCTTTCTATGAAGCAAACACATTTTGTGGATTGTTGTGGTTTAACAGAAGATGAACAACATTATTCTTCTGCGAAAGATGTGGCAATTATGTCACGAGAGCTTTCTTTGAAATATCCAAAAATTCATGAATATGCTTCTATTTGGCAAGAAGATATCACTCATGTAACAAAACAAGGTTCAAAACCATTTACTCTTTCAAATACCAACAAATTGATAAGACATTATCAAGGTGCTACAGGTTTAAAAACTGGATCTACTAGTAAAGCTAAGTTTTGTTTAACAGCAACAGCAGAAAGAAATGGAATTAAGCTTATTTCAGTTGTTATGGGAGCTCCCGATTCTAAGGCGAGAGTGAGAGATTCTTCGAAATTATTGGATTATGGATTTGCTAACTGCGTTGTTTACGAAGACACCGAAGGGATCAAAAATTTGCCAAAAGTTTTAGTGGCACAAGGAATGAAAAAAGATGTAGCATTAAAAGCCACAGAGCCATTTCGTTATGTTTTTGTAAATGGGAAAAAAGGAGAAATTACAACAGAACTAGAAGTAAAGAAAAAAATAAAAGCGCCTGTAAAGATGGGGCAAGAACTTGGAGTTCTTCATTATAAAGTCGATGGAAAAGAGATAGGAAGTGTATTGTTAACAGCAAAAGAAGATATCGAAAAAATGTCGTATAAAATAAGTTTTTTGCGAATTATAGAACAATATATTTCTTTATAGATAGGGGGGAATCCAAGAGGTATTAAATCAATAGAACAAAGTGCATAATGACAATCGTTTGTACTTGAATCCAAAGAGCTTTTAGAGGATGATTCTTCTAAAGGCTTTTTGTATTGTGCCTTTAAAAACACAATTATGTATGTTATAATAAGCGGTGATATTTGCCTTATTGCCGCTTAGATAGGAAAGGAGTGTTATGAAAACTATTTTTATTATTACTTTCATTGTGGCAGTTTTCATATTATGCCGTATTTTTTATGAAAATTCTACTTTTAAGATGAAACGATATGTCATTTACCATAGAAAAATTGGAAAGGAAGCAGACGGTGTAAAAATAGCGTTTTTATCAGATTTGCATAATAACTGTTATGGAAGAGGAAATTCAAAGTTAATTCAAGTAATTCAAGATGAAAAACCAGATTTTGTCTTAATTGGCGGTGATATGATTATTGGAAAAAAAGGAAAAGATATGGGAAATGCTCGTACATTGTTACAAAATTTATCCATGCAATTTCCAATTTATTATGCAAATGGAAATCATGAGACCCGAATGAAGTTTAATCCAGATGAATATGAAGATCGTTATCGAGAGTACGAGCAGGAACTTCGTAAAATGGGGATTCACTTGCTTTGTAATGATACGGTTGTCCTTTCTGATAAAAAAATTACGATTACAGGATTGGAGTTAGATGAGTATTATTATCAAAAGCTTCAAAAAGTGCAAATGAGTGACAAAGCAATGGAGGAATTTGTTGGACCAAGTGATGAAGAAAGATTTCAGATTCTTTTGGCACATCATCCAGAGTTTTTTGAACGTTATACAGAGTGGGGAGCGAATTTAACGCTTTCTGGTCATAACCATGGTGGAATGGTAAGACTTCCATTTTTAGGAGGAATCGTTTCTCCGCAATATCAGTTATTTCCAAAATATGATGGAGGGAAATATGAAAAAGGAGAAAATACGATGATTTTAAGCCGTGGTTTAGGAACACATACGATTAAAATACGATTTTTCAATGTTCCAGAATTATGTATGATTGAATTAAAGGAGAAGAGATAGGTGGAAAGTTTGGATATAAAATTACAAGTATTTGAAGGCCCTCTCGATCTTCTTTTACATCTTATTGACAAAAATAAAATAAATATCTATGATATTCCCATAGTTTCTATTACAGAGCAATATCTACAATATTTAAGAAGTATGCAAGAGTTAAATATGGATATTATGAGTGAATTTCTTGTAATGGCAGCTACGTTAATACAAATTAAGGCAAAAATGCTTCTTCCAAAAGAAGAGAAGGAGGAAGAAGAGGAGGAAGGGGATCCAAGAGAAGAATTAGTAAAAAGGCTATTAGAATACAAAATGTATCAGTATGCCGCTGAAGAATTAAAAGAACTCCAAGTGGATGCTTCAAAAATGCTTTATAAGCAACCGACCATCCCAAAAGAGGTGCTAGCTTACGAAGAGCCTATTGATTTGAAAGAGTTAGTAGATGGCTTGACATTAACAAAACTGCATGAAATTTTTCAATCGGTTATGAAGCGACAAAAAGAAAAAATTGATCCGATTCGGAGCCGGTTTGGAAAGATTGAAAAAGAAGAGATCAGTGTAGAGGAAAAAATGGAAACGATTCGAGAGCAGATGAGGGGACTGAGTCGAATTCGCTTTCGAGCTTTATTAGAAGTTCAAGCATCAAAAGTACAAGTTGTAGTAACATTTTTAGCGATTCTTGAGTTGATGAAAATGGGGGCTTTGAACGTTCGACAAGAACAACTATTTGGAGATATTATTCTTGATTCTTTAGAAAATTAAGGAAGGTGTGACGTAATGACAATTGAGAAGATGGAGGCAGTGCTAGAAGGAGTTCTGTTTGCTATGGGTCGAGCAGTGACGTTAAGACAGCTTTCCATCGCCATTGAGCAGGATGAAAAGACAACAAAAAAACTGCTACAAAACTTGATGGATAAGAAAGAAAAGGAAGGCTCTGGTGTTCGAATTGTGGCTTTAGATGGGGCGTATCAGATGGGAACAAGTCCTGAAATATTTGAGGCTTTAATTCGTGTTGTAAAAGAACCAAAGAAACAAGTGTTAACCAATGTACAAGTAGAAACGTTGGCGATTATCGCTTATCGTCAGCCGATTACAAGGCAGGAGATAGAAACGATTCGTGGTGTTAAATGCGATCATGCGATTAATAAATTGTTAGAATATGGCTTGATTGAAGAAGTGGGTCGATTAGATGCCATAGGACGTCCGTTATTATTTGGAACAACAGAAGAATTTTTAAGATGTTTTGGAGTTGGCTCTATGGAAGAATTGCCAACGATTCATCCTGTAAAAGTGGAAAATCTTCGACAAGAAGCAGAAGAGGAAGCCCAGTTAACGTTAGATCTATAATTTCTTTGGTGAGAGAAGAAAAAGATAGGGAATAGCAAATAATTAAAAAGTTTTCAAATCATTTTGTGTTGAGGGGTGAAAATCTAATACAATACGATGGAAGGAAGAGAAAATGGGTAAGGAACAAAGGGAAAAAATAATAAAAATTTTGATTGGAATTGTTATTGTTCTTGCAGTATTATATTTGATTGGAGCATTTGCGTTCCGCGATCGTTTTTATTTCCGCTCATATATTAATGGGGTGAATTATGGTGGTAAAACCGTAAAAGAGGTCGAAATGAAAATTGCAGATGATGTAAGCAAGTATAAGTTGACAATTAAAGAAAGAGATAAAAAAGAAGAGACGATTACAGCTGCAGATATCGGTTTAATTTATGTATCCGATGGAACGATTCAGGATTTAAAAGAAAAACAATCTCCATTGAATTGGTTATTTGGAAGTTTGAAAAAAGATACACAGGAAATGGAAGCTACCACTACTTATGATCGAAATAAGTTGACAAGCGTTATTGATAATTTAGTCTGTCTAGATGAAGAGAAAGTAGTAAAACCAGTGAATGCGTATTTAAATTATAAAGATGGAGAATACGAAGTAGTAAATGCCGTACAGGGAAATCAATTGGATGAAGAGAAGTTTCGTGCTCTTGTAAAAGATGCTGTAGAGAGTGGAAAAACTTCTATTGATTTAGAAAAGGAAGATTGCTATTTAAAACCAGAATATGATGAAACAAAGAAAGAATTGCTAGAAGCCCAAAAGGTTATGAATCAATATGTGAAGACAGAAATCACTTATGATTTTAGCGATCGTACTGAAGTATTAAATGGGGATATCATTAAAGATTGGTTGAGTATTGATGATAATTTCAATGTGATAATTAGTGAAGAAGGACAAGTTGAATATATTAAAGGGTTAGAACAAAAATACAATACATTAGGACAGCCACGTCAATTCGTGACTCACGATAAAAAAACCATTATAGTTCCAAGTGGAAACTATGGTTATATGATTAATCGTTGGGAAGAAAAAGATGAAATGGAACAAAATATCAAAGATGGTGCAAAAATAAAAAGAGAACCAGTTTATCGTTATCGAGGATATGTTCGTGAAGAAAATGATATTGGGGATACTTATGTAGAAATTGACTTAACACAACAAAAAATGTGGTTTTATGTGAATGGAAAAACGTATGTGGAGACCGATGTTGTAACAGGAAATGTAAGTCAAGGAAATGATACACCAGTTGGGGTTTATGCTATCACTTATAAGGAGCGAGATGCTACTTTAACTGGAGAAAATTATAGTTCACCAGTGGAATATTGGATGCCATTTAATGGAAATATTGGTATTCATGATGCAAGTTGGAGAACAGATTTTGGTGGAGAACTCTATAAGACAAGTGGTTCTCATGGTTGTGTAAACACCCCACCAGCAAATGCGAAAAAGATATTTGAAAAAATAGAAAAAGGAATGCCAGTTATTGTACATAACTAAACGATGAGAGACACGCTTTGTGAACTTCTCACGTTCGCAGATAGTGGCCATATGCAAGCATAAATGCTCTCGTATGACTCGGTGTCTTTGCGTAAATGATATATAATATAATATTATCGACAAAAAAGTAGTAGTGGATTGTTATGATACTACTTTGTTAATAAACAAAACAATTTGAAAAATA
>OBXV01000795.1_pt1 | contig 11035 bp, 2 predicted proteins | sample 1495451 | NCBI WGS metagenome assembly OBXV01 (sample SAMEA2580178, study PRJEB22360) | human gut metagenome | biome: human gut; feature: human-associated habitat; material: faeces | place: Denmark | collected 2008/2010
ATGGCGATAAAGGGTCAAGAGCACAAAAGGCGTAGTTAGCCACACCTTTTGACAAGGAGTTAGCACCGATAGCATTAGAGCCTGTGCCTAAAGACTGTGTCATCATACCAATAGCAAGGCTTGCATTTCCGATAGAAGCAGTATTTACATAGTTCTTACTATCATTAAGCCCTGCTGTACCCAATCCACTTGGATATAATGCAGCCACTTCACGGTTAAAGTTTTTTTGCGTACCTGGCACCGATAAATCAGGAATGGCCTTATATAAATCAGGCTTTGCCTGATCGATATCATCACCGCCGATAGCGATAGAAGACTGACCAATAGATCTTACATCACCACCGATAGCCACAGATTGTGTGCCATATACCTTCGCTACGCTACCGATAGCTACAGATTGTGAAAACAGCTGTCCGTCACCATCAACAGTAGCATTCTTTCTAATTATATTAGCTTCCGCTGCAGCACCGATGACTACGTCACCTCGAGAACCGTAAGAAGCGGCTTCTGCACCCATTACAACTGCACCGGATCCAGGTTGTTGATGATACTTGGAAATCGTGCTCTTCGCTTGACGACCTATTACAATATCGCCATTTTCCTTAGCTACTGACCCTTGACCGATAGCAATAGTACCCGCAGGATATGGAACCTTCACTCGTTGTTGACCTTCAGCCTTCGCACCATTACCGATGGCAATACCATTTTCACTTGTTGCTAATGTAGCCGCGTCATTACCTATCGCCACAGACTTAGCACCTGCGGATTTTGCATTATCGCCGACTGCCACGCTATTGCTACCAGTAGCAGCAGCGCCAGGGCCTTGTATTACATTTGCTTCTGCAATTCCCGATACTAAACAACCCGTAATAGCAAACGCGCATAAAGCCGCACGAAAAGTAATGCTCGTTCTTGCAGAATTCACACTAGCTTTACCGCCACCGCTCTTAACTAACTCAGATACTACAACGTAGCAATTTTTAGCTTTACTCCAAATTACATTATAAATTCGATTCATGTTATTCCTTTCTCACCGAATTACCGGACTTGCCGGTTACGCATTATGTTTATAGCCTCATATAAAAAAGTAAAATAAAAGAAGAAGTAATAGATATAAAAAATCATCTACACTTCTAACATAAAACAATAGTACTCAATACTATAGTTTAAGTACTATTACGTATATCTTTTCCTATAAGATACTCACTCTAGCGACTACTATATCAAAAATATTCAATATTGTAAACAACTTTTTCATGTTTCATTCATTTTTATAGTTTATTTAATAGATTTAAAAAATAAGATAAAAATTCTTCATCTTTTCTATATATTTATGGAATTAAATTTACATATTTATATATAAAAGATTTACTCTATGTATGACAAAAGCCGAGGCAATTTGTGCCTCGGCTTTCATCATATGATATAGTCTAAATTTTATTGAATTGTAGGTGCATTAATCGCTTTGCGAAGGTCCACTGTGTGAAGTTCGTCCATCGCAGGAGCTACTTTTTCATCTACAGGTTTTACACGATTATTGCCGTCTTTCATGGCTTCGTTCAAGCTGAAGATCACCATTTCATTCATATAGAAACGCAATTCATCATCATGTACATTGGCCGTATTGCGATCCAAGATATCGATGATTTGTTGCGCATAGTCCAATTTAGCATCTTCAGATACAGTCGCATGTTCTGTAAAGAACTGTTTATAATCGTTATACAAACGATCTAACGCCATGCGCGCATAGCTGTCGTTTTTGTAACGATGACTCACAATGTACCAGCTGCGACGAACGTTCATGTAGTACAACACATTGTTACGGTACCGTTCTTGACCGGTCATAATGCGGGAATCATCCATGATACGTTTGCCCTTTTGGTCCAATTGGAATTGTGTGAAAGCGTTAACAACGTCACGAACTTCTTCGCTAGGTACGGAAAGTGCCACTTCTGTTTCAAGCACATTCAATGGTTCAGCTGGTTGTTCTGGCATCATCAATCGATCTTGAGCCGCATCCGCTTGGCCTACCGCGCATACACAAGCCAGTGCCAATACAGGTATAAATGTTTTGAATTTCATACTTCCTCCTTATGATGAGCCGCCCTAGAAGGGCGGCTTTCATATTCCTTACATAACAAGACTAAGAATTCTTTTTATTTGGAAAGTCCTACTTGTTGCATCAACAATGCGATTTGAGCTTTCATTTCTTCATTATCGCGTTGTACTTGATCGTATTTAGCAGTTAACTCTAAGTCATGTTGTTTCATGCGTTCATTTTCAGCTTTTAACGCAGTCACTTCATCTTGCAATACATACGCAGAGCTGATAGGGCCTGCTTTATAGCGTGCTGGAATAGCTTTCTTAGCATCGGATGTACCAAATTTGTAGGATACGCCCGCATTAATCATGTTGTCATGACCGCCAAGAGATACGCCCATATGGAACATTGTAGATTCATTAGTATAGTGCGCCACGCCTACAGCGGCAGCTGTGCTACCTTTATAATGGCCTACAGCAGCCAATACTTGAGTTGGTTCCAATGGATCATATTGTAATGGTTTGAGGCCAGAAATAGCTGCACTAGTAGCACCTACATCGGCAATCTTACCATCCACGCTACGCATAGCATTGCTCAATTGATTTACATTAACCGCATCAGTACCATCTACGCCAGGGCCTACATTAGTAATTCTATTACCACCGTTATTAAGACCGTCTTTAGTAAGACTTACAGCATTACCTTGAGCAGGTGTAATTGTCACGCCGCCACCGTTCATAACAGTTGTATTACCAGCAGCATCCGTAGTAGTTACGGACTCAAGGCCTTTCAAGTCTTTAGCCAACTTGATGTTATAGCCATCACCAGCAGCGTTTTTCACAACACCGATATTATTATCTGCCAAACGGTTCACATCTGCACCACCAGTAAGGTTCATAGTATCTCCCAATCCACGAACCACTTTACCGCTATCGCCAGGTTGGTCGCCTTGGAATACACGTCCTGTTCTTGCTTTATTATTGAAGTCGTCATTAACAGCTTTCAATTGGTCTTCTGTTGCGGCACGACCAGGAACTGCTACAGGGTTTTCAGGATTCCAAGTTTTGTTATCCAAACCTGTTACAAAGTTGCCTTCTTTACCGTCAGAAGTTTGTTTACCTACAACTACATCGCCAGCTTTCACAGTATTTGCCGTTACGGAACCATCATTACCGTCAATCTTAACTTGATTACCGCCATTGCCAGCTGTAATTGTACCTGCAGAACCGTCGATGTTAACTTGTTTTGCTGGATCTTGACCAAGAGTGATCTTATCGTTCAAGGCCATTTTGATAGCGCCATTGTCCACGGAAGTTTTGATGTTGCCGTCACCTTTCAAGTCGATTGTCTCGCCAAGAGGTTTCTTCACGGATTGACCGTCTTCCGCTTTAAGGCCAAAGCCTGTGGATTTGATGTCTTCAATAGCTGTATGCAATTGACCGCCGTTTACAGCGTCCTTGCTACCAGCGCCAATAGTACCATCAGCCACATTAGTGATCTTCTTATCAGCCGCATCGATACCGTCTTTTGTTACCTTAGGACCATTTTCGATAGTCAAACCGTCTTTATTAACAGTAACTGCTTTGTTACCACCATCATTGATTTGCAATCCATCTTTAGTCAACTTGGTCGCTTCATTAGCGCCATCCTTGATAGTAACACCGTTTGTATCCATCTTAGTGTTGCCTGTAGTTACAGTCTTAGCAGTTACAGTATCTACAGTGATGTCTTTTTTCAATTCTACCTTAACAGCACCGTCGTCTACGGATGTTTTGATATTTTTGTCATCACCTTTAACCTTAACAGTTTCACCAAGAGCTTTCTTCACGGATTGACCGTCTTCTGCTTCAAGGCCAAAGCCTTTAGTTTTAAGGCTTTCAACAGCATCATGCAATTGACCGCCGTTAACAGCGTCTTTGCTATCTTTGGCAACCGTACCGTCTTGAACGTTTGTAACCTTCTTGCCTGCTGCATCGATGCCGTCCTTCGTCATAGATGGACCATCAGTAATCTTCACGCCGTCTTTTGTAACAGCTGTCAACGGATTACCAGCTGCATCATTGATAGTCATGCCTGCGCCGTTTACAACGGTTTTACCGTTTGCACCGTTAGCTCCGTTGTTGAAAGTAATGGAGTTCAAGTCTTTAAGGTCTTTTGCCAAACGAACATTGAGGATATTATTTTTGCTGATAACGCCAATATTGTTTTCAGTCAAATCAGCTTCGTTTGTTACGCCGCCCTTAATGTCCAATTGTTCATTAAGTTTTTTCTTAATCACATTACCGGAGTCACCACCGTATGCCATACCATCATCCTTGGTTGCCACTTGATGTGTCTTACCATTTTCATCAGTGTATTTAATACGAGTGATTTCGTTACCGTTGAGGTCCGGATCACCTTTTTCAACAGAAATATCAGCGCTACGGCCGTCTTTACCGTTGAGTCCGATGTGACCTACGCCGTCTTTACCAGAAATAGATACAGCTTCTTTGCCATCCTTACCAGTAACAGCTACCTTGCCGTCTGTACCGTTGTCAGGACCTGTAATGGACACGCCATCCTTACCATCTTTGCCAACCTTCACGGATTCAGCTTTAAGGTTTTTATTCATCTTCACATTGATAGTTGTATCACCAGATGCTGGATCTTGTGTGATGAAAGTTTTAAGGTTTTCACCGCTGTAATCATCGTCAGCTGCAGTGCCTTCACCTTTAATAGTCACTTTGGAGCCAAGCTTGTTAGTTTTTTCGCCGCCTTGGTTAGCATCGAATTTCAAACCTTTATTAGTCAATGCATCCGCACTATCTTTGATTTTGTCATTCAAGTAGTCCACATTAACCGCTTCGCTGCCATCGTTGCCTGTAGCATATGCTACATTCGTTACGTGAGTCCCACCTTGTTTGTTATTGTATGTAGGGCCTTCGTAAGTTACCTTGGATTTGTCAAGATTGCCAGCAGGGTCCAAATCATACTTAACAGCGCGATCATTCAATTTATCAAGTTTGGATTTAGAAGCAATGTCTTTGATGGTAACGGTTTCTGTTTTATCTGGATGATTCTTATCCTGTACAGTCAACGCTACATCGCCGTTTGCATCTACAGTGTAGTCTCCATTGGAGCCTGCCGCTTGATTTCTGATCAAACGATAATCAGTGGAGTTAGCACTTTGAGCATCCAACGCTTTTTTCAATTGATCTTCTGTTGCGGCACGACCGGATACAATCTTATCTGCATCCCAATCTTTATTATCAAGGCCTGTTACATAATTGCCTGTTTCGCTATCGCCAGCTGCGTTGTTAACAGTTTGACTACCCATAGTAGCGTCGCCTGCTTTCACAGTCTTAGCCGCCGTTACGGAATCAAGATTTTTAAGGTCTTTCGCCAATTGAAGTTCCAATTTGTCAGTGCCATCAGCTTTTACGTTGATGTTGCCGGATGCGCTCTTGAATGCAGCGGATTCAGCTTCAGTTACGCCTTCACCTTGTACTTTCACCAAGGAGTTCAATTTTTGTTTATTCACGGTACCAATGTTGTTACCAGTGAATTGTAAACCGTCCTCCATAGTCGCAACTTGGTGTTCGCCATTGCCGTCTTTGTAAACGATACGTGTAAGACCATTTGTACCATCAACGCCTTTTTCGCCTTTAACGCCTGTCATAGGATCGTCGTAACCAGGTTTCACGGACAAGTCGATACCATTAGTACCATTCACGCCGTTCGTTCCAGCAGGGCCTGTCAAGCCAATGTGGCCTACGCCGTCCTTACCGGAAATAGAAACTGCTTCTTTACCGTTTTTATCAGTCACAGCTACCTTGCCATCTGTACCGTTCGCTGTGTCAGGACCTGTAATAGCTACGCCGTCCTTACCATTTTTGCCAACCTTCACAGATTCAGCTTTAAGGTTTTTGTTCATCTTCACGTCAATCGTCGTGTTACCTGTTGCCGCATCTTGATTGATGAAAGTTTTAAGGTTTTCACCGCTATAATCAGCGTCAGCTGCAGTACCTTCACCTTGAATTGTAACCGTGGAGCCTAATTTGTTAGTTTTTACGCCACCTACATTGGCATCAAATTTAAGACCTGTATTGATAAGTTCATTTTTAGCATCATGTAATTGACCGCCGTTTACAGCATCTTTAGAACCAGCCGCTACATTACCGTCTTTCAAGTTGGTAATCTTTGTGCCGTCCGGGCCTTCCAATGTTACTGTGTCATGGCCTGTGTTACCGTCATATTTTACGGAACGATCTTTTACATTATCTAGTTCAGTTTTAGACGCAATATCCTTAATCGTTACAGTTTTAACGTCACTGGATTTTTCGTCTTTTACTTTCAAGTCTACTTGATTGTTTTCAACTTTATAAGAGCCGTCTACGGCGTTGTTCGGATTAGCAATTAAGCGGTAATCTGTAGCACTTGCATTAGATGCTTTCAAAGCATCGCTAACCTTCTTAAGTTGGTCTTCTGTCGCTGCGCGTCCCTCTACATACGTAGGATCTGAAATGTCCCAAGTTCTATTATCTAAACCTGTTACAAAGTTACCAGTTTGGTTACCACCTTTTTTATCTGCTACCGTATGATTACCTACAGTTGCAGTACCTGCTTTCACAGTGTCAGATGCCGTTACAGATTGCAAACCAGTCAAGTTTTTCGCCAATTGCAATTGTAATTTTGCATTGCCATCAGCGCCAACAGCCGCAGAAGTAACACCGATATTATTACCTGTAGCAAGATCAGAAGCACTTGTTACGCCACCTGTGATGTCCACTTGTTTATTAAGTTTAACATTAGATGTAGCACCCATGTCGCCTTTGAATTTAAGACCGTCGTTCAAGGTTGCCACTTCTTCGTTAGAGCCATCAGGTTTTTGGTATGTAATACGTGTTGCAGTCGTGCCAGGAGCACCATCTACACCGGATTGACCGTCACGAGTAACGGAAATGTTAGTTGTTACACCATCTTTACCGTTGATGCCGATTTTACCGTCTTTGCCGTTTGCACCAGTAGCAGTAATTGTTTCTACATTAAGGTTTTTACCAAGTTTTACATCAATTGTGCTGTCACCGTTACCGTCTTGAGAGATTTCCGTAATGATGTTGGAATTATCACCTTTAACAGTTACTTTGGAGCCCAATTTATTTGTTTTTTCGCCGCCTGTATTAGCGTCGAATTTAAGACCCTTATCAATAAGATCTTGTTTAGTTGTATCAATCTTATTGTTTAAATCATTTTTAGTATTTGTGATTTGGTCACCAAGATCCTGCTTAACTTGATGTAATTGACCGCCGTTTACAGCATCTTTAGAGCCAGCCGCTACATTACCATCTTTCAAGTTGGTAATCTTTGTACCGTTAGCACCTTCCAAAGTTACCGTATCTTTATCAGTTTCACCGTCGTATTTTACGGAGCGATCTTTTACTTTATCAAGTTCAGTTTTGGACGCAATATCCTTAATTGTCACAGTATTAACTGTACCGGATTTATCGTCCTTCACTTGTAAATCAACTTTATTGTTATCAACCTTATAAGAGCCGTCTGCCGCATTGTTCGGATTAGCGATTAAACGATAATCAGAAGCACTTGCGTTAGCCGCATTAGCCGCTTTTACAGCATCGCTGACAATTTTAAGTTGATCTTCTGTTGCCGCACGTCCGGACACGAAGGCAGGATCAGTTAATGTCCAATTTTTATTGTCCAAACCGGATACAAAGTTACCATTTTGAGTAGCTGACTTATTGTCTGTTACAGCTTGGTTACCCATAGTAGCAGTACCAGCTTTTACAGTTTTTGTAGCAGTTACCGTATTAACATTGATGTCTTTACCTAATGCAACCTTAATTGTTGTATCCTCGCCAGTTTGTGTAATTGTAGTGTCGATGTTAGTACCATCACCAGCTACTGTTACCTTGGAGCCTAATTTATTTGTTTTTTCGCCGCCATTATCAGCATCGAATTTCAAGCCTTTATTGATAAGCTCCGTTTTTGTATCATCAAGTTCTGTTTTAGATGCAATATCCTTAATAGTAACAGTTTTCTTATTCGCAGGATTTTTAGCATCTTGTACAGTCAAGTCAACTTTATTGCCAGATACAGTGTAAGCCTTATCAGCAGCACTACTGTTTTCAACTAATTGATAGTCAGGAGCATCTACGTCAACTTTATATGTTTTATATGTACCGTCAGTACCTTCTGTAATCGTTGTGTTTTTACCAGCAACAACTTTAACTGCTTTTTGAGCTTCATCACGGATAACGGATTTACCGCCGTCCGTAATGTTGGACAAGTCTTTATTTGCTGCATTGTCGATTTTATTCTTAGTAGCATCAGTCAACGTCACATCGATTGTTTGGTTGTTAACAGATGTCGTAACATAAGAACCATCGCCTTTTACAGTCAATGTTTGATTGTCCAATAAAACGTCATTGTTACCGCTGTTACCAGCTACTTTCAAGTTAACATTGCGTAATTGTGCCACATTAACAGCATCAGTATCCGCAGTACCTGCAGCTACGTTTGTGATTTGACGAGTTTTTGTACCACCGTCACCTACGGACACCGCACCCATAGTGGATGTCAACGTAGCACCTGTCAATCCGCTATATCCGTTTGTACGGCTGTCTGCAGTTTTAACATTATAACCGGCTTTACCGGCCGCAACGGAAGCAACGGAATTCGCACCCAATGCAACGCCGTCATCTACGCTGGATTTAGCTTTATAACCGATAGCAGTGCTGTTCGCATTAGCTGCAGTCGCATCAGCACCGACAGCTGTAGCGAAGTTACCTGCTGCAGAAGTACGTACACCGGCTGCTGTCGCGTTATTGCCTGTAGCACCTGTGTTATCGTAGTTCGCATCGGCAGATGTGCCTTTAGCACTAAAGAAATTCGTTTGCGCCGCTTCAACAGCCTCTTTTACCGTATGGTATGTGCTATTCTTGATATTGAAATCAGGCGCTTTATATGTAGAACCATTCGCTTCATAGCCCGTATAAGTAGGACCTGCGATGGATTTTGCCAAGTTACTGTTTACAAATTTTAATTGTTTTACATTTGTTGCGTCAGTATCGTTTTCACCACCTGCTACGTTGATGATACGGCGTTCAGAACCTATGTTACCTACCGCAACTACACCGTTTGCAACATTGTTATTTTGTTGGTTAGTGAAAGCAGAGAAACCATTAACCAAGGCACCTCTTACTTCCGTACCAGTACCCAATGCCAAGGAGTTATTGGATTCTGCAACGGCATTTGTACCTATAGCCATGGAGTTAGTACCTGTAACAGTTGCACCAAGACCGATAGCTGTCGTATTAGTATTGTTTGCTTTTGCTTCTTTACCGATTGCAATGGCACCATCTTTAGAGGCATTCGCCGCACCACCAAGTGCAAGCGCATCAGCACCCAAGGATTTTGCATTACCACCCAATGCGATGGAGTTGGATAATTTTGCTTGGGAAGAACTACCCATAGCGATAGCATCAGCACCAGCAGCATTAGAACTACTACCCATAGCAAAACTACTTACACCACTTGCATTTGCACTTTTACCCATTGCCACGGCATTTTGTGCGGATGATTGTGCCGTATTACCGATGGCAAAGGCATTCTCTGCACTAGCATTAGCACTATAACCCATAGCTACCGCATTGGCGCCACCAGTACTGGATGAAGAACCGAATGCCATAGAATCATCTGCACCAACTGCAGTACGAGCTTTCGTACCGAAAGCAAGAGAACGAGCTCCTTCTGTTACGGTATTACCATCGCCATTATATTTAGCACTTGGAGTACCATGTTGTTGACCAGGTAATTTTATAGTTTCTGCCGCACCGATTGCGATAGATTGATCCGCTTTTGCTGTAGCGGAGTAACCCATGGCAAAACTACCATTACCCTTTGCCCATGATGCAGTACCCAATGCTGTGGAGAACTCACCTTCTGCAGCGGATTGACGCATCATAGCCAAGGAGTTAAAGCCGCTCGCCTTTGTAGCTGTACCAAGAGCCATAGCAGATGGTGATAAAGCCTGAGCATAATGACCTAAAGCAAAGGAAATACCGCCTGTGGCCTGAGCATAGTTACCGATAGCTAAACCGGAATAATAAGTTGGATTACCAGTTTCCTGAATATTTGTATTTTTACCGATAGCAATGCCAGCAAAACTATTTTCTGTATAGTTACCTCTATCTGTACCATTGTACAAATGACTGTTATCAAATGGTGTCAGGTTCCCAGGGTTTTGATAATTATATAAATAACTGCCCTCGCTATAATCTACCTTACCAGTAGCATAATTAGCTCCATTTACATTATCAATAGTCATTGCAGTATATGTAGCAGCATTAACCGTAGTAATATTACCACCCATTAGCAACGCGGTCACCGCCATGATTGCACTCATACGTGCCCAAGTTGTACCAGTTTGTACGGATTTTGCTTTACCGCCACCTGTTTTTACAATTTCAGATACTACAACGTAGCATTTTTTAGTCTTACTCCAAATAACATTATAAATTCGATTCATGATTATCCTTTCTTACCGAAACCTCAGTAAAACACATCACTTGTGTTGCATAATATTGCAAAGATAATAAAAAGAAGAAGTATAAAGATTGATTATCATCTACACTTCTTACACCAAATACTAGTATTCTCAATTACGATACGAATACTATAATTATTCATGATTCTTCATCATATACTCACCCACGGCAATACAATATCAAAAAATTTCTATCTTGTAAACGACTTTTTCATCTTTTCTTCATTTTTGTCATTTATTTATTTCTATTTTAATACTTTTTAATTTTAAGAAATAAAATCTTCATCTTTCCTATCAAAATTTACGATAAATCCACATATCGGAATATAACGATTATTGTAATTACGTAATCAATTTCATATTTTTAGACTTTTCAGTTTAGTACTTTCATAGATAAGATAATTTTATATACAGAAAAATTATCACCTACAGGTACACGAAAAAGCCGAGGC
>OBXV01000800.1_pt1 | contig 10978 bp, 8 predicted proteins | sample 1495451 | NCBI WGS metagenome assembly OBXV01 (sample SAMEA2580178, study PRJEB22360) | human gut metagenome | biome: human gut; feature: human-associated habitat; material: faeces | place: Denmark | collected 2008/2010
TATTTTTATATTTTCTTTTTCATAAGTCGGCGTTAATGCCGACTCTCCTTCCTTTAATATTTATAAAAAAACATCGCAGACTCACTTCTCTGCGATGTTTTTCTGTTTCTTATTTACTTTTAAATTCATTGGTCAATGCAGCAAACTCTTCTAAGGTCAATGCTTCTCCTCTACTTCCCTCAGGAAATCCACAAGCCTTAATTGCTCTTTGAATTTCTTCTTTTCCAAAGGAAAGCTCCGGAGAATTATTCAAACCGTTGGCAAGAGTTTTTCTTCTCTGATTAAAGGATGCCCGAATAATGCGAAACATCAGCTTTGTATCAGACACCTCTACCGGAGGTTCTGCATGTTTTGTAAGACGTATAACGGCGCTTCCCACCTTCGGTCTTGGCATAAAGCAGTTAGGCGGCACATTGGCTACAATATAAGGTTCTGCATAATACTGCACTGCCAATGACAACGCTCCGTATTCCTTTGTTCCAGGTCCTACCTGCATTCGGTCCGCTACTTCCTTTTGCACCATTACGGTAATGGACTCAATTGGCACATCTCCTTCAAATAATCCCATGATAATCGGTGTTGTAATATAATATGGCAGATTTGCCACAACTTTAATGGGTTTTCCATTATTGTGCTCATCTGCCAGTTTTTTGATATCGACCTTTAAAATATCCTCGTTGAGAACAGTTACATTAGAGTAGTCCTGCAACGTATCCTCAAGAATTGGTATCAGCGCTTTATCAATTTCAACTGCAACCACTTCTCTGGCCGCACATGCCAGATACTGGGTCATGGTCCCAATTCCGGGACCAATCTCCAGTACAAAATCCTCTTTTGTAATCTCGGCAGCGCTTATAATCTTATCCAACACATGGGTATCAATCAGGAAATTCTGCCCGAATTTTTTCTGAAAAACAAAATCGTATTTTTGAAGAACTTCTATGGTTCTTTTAGGGTTTCCCAGATAAGGGGCTGTCATCTTTTTTCCTCCTGACTAAATATCAAAATCTTTCTCATACAGCATAATTCTGCCGCTTTCATCATCTAAATGGCGTTTTGCCACTTTCTTTCCTAATCGGCGTCCTTTCTTAGAAGCTTTTTTAATGGCTTCATCCATCATGCCTCTGACTGTGCCGATTGTGACCGGATTTTCTTCGTTCTGATTATCTCCGATTAAAGTATATAATGCAAGAACTGCCATATCGTCAATTTTATATCCCAGCTCTTTTGCATAAGTTTTCGCAAAAGATACCAGCTCATCATTGGTAAACACAGGAATTACAATGCGGGAGTCAAATTTTTTGATAAATTCCGGATATTTTTCTTCCAGACTGCGGATACCCGGTTTCAAATCCTCTAAAATTACAGTCAAACGATTTGTCTTAAATTCCATAGCCTTTGACATATCTTCGACTATTTCCTCGTCTAATTCTCCTGCATTTTCAACTACCAGAAATCCTCCTGATAATTTTCCCACAATGGCTATTGGGTCTTTTTTATTCAATTCCTCTGCTGTGATAAACGCAACCTTAGCGCCTTCCATCTGACGTTCTTTGCAAAGAGCTTTAATCAGCCCTTCTGAAAGTCTTGTCTTTCCGGAACCTTCACGTCCTGTAACGATAATATTTCCTGCCTGAGATGTCTTGGCACATGCAGACTCCTGTGCAGTATCTAAGGCTTCATTTATCTGCTGTGTCATACCCGGAACAGGTGCAAAATATGTAAACAATCTTCTGTGTTCTTCTTCTGTAAGGTGATGACGCATTAAGCCTTCGACTGCTGTCTGAAATGCAGAAGATTTCTGCGTTTCATCTACTGCCGAGGCTGCCACACGTTTTATATGGCATTCCTCCTGCTGTGACTCAACGGAAGTTTCTTTCTCTATTTCCTGTTCCAAAGCCTGTGAAAAATCAATTTCACCCATTGCCTCTTTGACTTCTTCCACAGGAATTTCTCTGGTTGCCTCCTCAGATACTTCTTCCTCCGCAGCCTCTTCTACCGCTTCTTCTGCTGTCTCAGCAGTTTCCTCTAAAGCTTCTTCTGTAATTTCTTTGGCTTCTGCTAAAGCTTCTTCGGACTCTTCCTCTGTATTTTCTGCTGCCAAAGCTTCGATTTCATTTGCTTTTTCTTCAAAAACAGCGCTTAAATTTTCTGCAATCATAGCAGCCTTTGCCGCTGCCGGCGCAGGAAGAATATCTTCTTCTGCTTCTTTAGAACTTTCCTCTACAACCTCTTCGGTTTCTTCAACAGCTTCTGTAACTTCTTCTTCACCCGGTTCTTCTGAAATCTCCGCAAGCGCCTCTTCCACAACTTCCTCGTTTACTTCTTGAACAGTTTCTTGTGTTCCTTCGGCAACTGCCTGCGCCAACTCGTTTGCGGTCTCTGCCAAAAGCGCTTCTAAATCAATTTCCAGACTTTTTGTATCTGTCTTAAAGGCTTCTGTCGCTGCACCATCAGAAGAAAGCATCTCTGATTTCGGGGCTTCTGCCTTTACCTCCATTGTCATTGCGCTTCCAATATGAAACGGCTTAAATTCAGCGCCCTTTGTCATATCTTCCGGCTCTAAATCTTTAATCACATATCCCTGTTCTTCCGTAGCCGTAGACGGTTCTTTTGTTGCCGCTGTTTCCATGTCCTCTGACACTGCTGCCTTTGGCTGGAACACATCCCTTAGCCCCTGTGCCACGCGGTCCGGAAGGTCTTCCGGCTGTTTTGGCTGCATAGGCGCTTCCTGAGGCTTCACTGTTTCAGACGGAGCTTCCTGTGTAAGCTCTCCCAGCTTAATACTGTTTAATATCTCTTCAATTTCCTTATCCTGCTGCTGATTGAAAGGCTCATTCATCTGCACCGGTACTGTCTTCGGTATTTCAACAGCACGAACAGGAACACCTTTTGCCTTGTTATAGCTTTCCTGCTGCGCTGCTGTCAGCGGTGTAAAGCGCATTTTTAATTCCATGGCCTTTGTAACATATTTTCCTTCGCTGAACCATAAAATCAAATCGTCACACTCTTCAATGCAAGCATCCTTCATACCTGCCTTTGCATACAGCCGTGCCAGCTCATAAGCCCATCTTTCCGTATACTCTTTGCTCTTATAATCCTGAAGAATTGCAATCTGTTCTTCAATCGGTGAACGTCTCGCTCTGTAAATTTTATATTTTAAAATGTAACGGCTGTTGTCATTAGGAGAAATCTCCACAAATTTCTTATAATAATTCAGTGCCTCGTCAAATTCACCCATTTTAATAGAAAGCTCAACTAATCTGTATATGACAGTTCTTCCAATAGGAGCTCTCTGATGTGCAAGGAGCAGAAGTTTTCGACTATCTTCATACCTTTTATTAGCTTCGTATATCTCGCCTACCATACATAAGGTTCTGGCACTGCGTACTCTACGCCAATCAATGGTATCTACAATTTTTAGAGCGCCTTTGTAGTCCTGTCTGTCAACTAACTGACCGATTTCTTCCAATTTTGCTCTGTACTCGTTTTTATCCAATTTATTCACCTCTGTACATTTATTGATTTGTATATAGTTTCAAATATGTGTTCTTATCTGTAATTCTTGCTGAGGGTATAAGACTCCATAATTGATTTAATTCTAGCATACAGACTATTGTATGTCAAAGTAAATGATTGGAAGGAGACAAAAAAATGGGAATTCTGATTTACAGAACTCCCTGAAGCTTTTTATTTTATACTCTTTGTGATACGAAAATTTTTCCGCTGTATTTTTTCAAAACTGCCGCCAAAACATTTCCCAGTATTCCACAGGAAATAATTTCCCCAATTCCTACGGTTAAAGCCAAAAATGGAATTGGAAGTACCACACCGTAAGCATAGCGAAGTACAAACGGAACGACCAAGGCATTTACCAAAATAGGCGGTAAAACTGCCAATGCTCTATGGTGATTTCTCAATGCGTATGTCCCTGCTGCTCCTACAAGTGTTGCGATGCTGCCGCAAATAATGTCAGGTAAAATGGCTCCGCCTGTAATATTTCCAATCAGACATCCTACAAACAATCCCGGAATTGCCGCCGGTGTAAAAATAGGTAAAATTGTCAGCATTTCTGCAATACGAACCTGTATTTCTCCGAAGCTGATAGGTGCAAAGACAATGGTAAGCACCACATAGATTGCCGCAATCATTGCAGCCTGTGTTAAGTACGACACATTTTTGTTTTTCATATTCTGTTTTCTCCTTTAGTTTTGTTTTACGTGTGGAAGGTCACGAACACACGATTCATTTTATGCCGGAAATCGGCGAAACCCTTATAAGACCTTGTTTTTATGGGCTTTACAACGTGTTGTAGTATAGCACAGGAACTGATGAAAATCAAGATTTATGAAAAATTTGAAAATATAGCACATAAAGCTCAAATCTGCATATTGTATTCTTAAATTGCATATGCTATAATGCCAGTAGGCAAAAAGATAATGCTATTCCATAGTGAACAGCAATGAAAACCCCTCGGACTGCATTCCGAGGGGTTTTCTATTCCTAATTTTGGTGTGGAAAGGCTTATATCCACAGGCTAGTTACCGGCTATTTGTCGCCATCTAACCATTTGATGATGTAGTGGCAAACTACACCAGCCGCAACAGCGACAATAAAAGATAATACTAAATCCATAGTGAGCACCTCCCTTCTGTACCGGTATAGGAGGCGGTAACATTATCAGTATAGCTTAGTCTATTTTATCTGGCAATCACTTTTTGTTGCTCAATTTTCTGAAACAGCCTTGCCAACACAATAACCGCTGCTGCTGCCAATACAACCTCTGCCACAAACTGTGCATAAGCCAGTCCATACAAAGGAAGTAAATAATTTAAAAGATACAGCGCCGGTATTTCCAGAATAATCTTTCTCATAATCGCAAAAATAAGAGCTTCTTTTCCCATTCCCACAGATTGGAACACACCTACTGCAAGGAAATCCATACATAAAAACGGCAATCCCAGGCAAAAGCCTCTTAAAAATTTTGTTCCATAAGAAATAATTGCTTCATTAGACATAAACATTTCTGTCAACTGAGCAGAACTTAAATAATAAAAAGCTGCTACAACGGTAATAAATCCCAGACTTGCTCTTGCTGCAAATACCAGCGTACCTTTCATTCTCTTATGATTACCGCTGGAGTAAGTATAACTGATTAAAGGCATAATTCCCTGAGAAATTCCCATGGCAATGTTCATAGGAACCATATTGATTTTCTGGGTAATCCCCATTGCCGCAACTGCATCTGCACCAAAAGAAGATGTAAAATTATTCAAAATCGTCATTCCCGTAACGTTTAAAAGGTTCTGAATTGATGCTGGAATTCCCACTGCACAAATTCCACAGATAATATTTTTGTCCAGAGAAAGGCGTTTGGGATTTACACACACAAAAGTACTTTTTCTTTTTTTATAGAGTAATACAAAGAAGTAAATACAGGCAACACAGTTAGATAAAAAGGTGGCAAGTCCTGCTCCTTCCGCTCCCATATTCAAGCCCCACGGAAGTATAAAAACAGGGTCCAAAATAATATTTAAAAAGCAGCCGCTCATTGTTCCGATACTGGCATGCAGCGCAGAACCCTCTGCTCTTACCATATACGCCATAACAACATTTAAAATAGCAGGCACTGCTCCGTAAATAGAGGTCCATTTCAAATATTCTCCTGTGGCAGCCATGGTCTCAGTATTTGCTCCCAGCATACGAAGCAGCGGTGCATTAAAAACAAAACATGCCAACGCAAATAGCGCACCGGATATAATTGCACAATAAAAGCCCAGTGCAGAGCTTTTATATACCGTATCGTAATCTTTTCTTCCCAGAGCACGGCTCATCATACTGGAGCTGCCCACTCCGAAAAGATTGTTCACCGCATTAAATGCCAAAAGCACCGGGGCTGCCAAGGTAACTGCCGCATTCTGAATTGGGTCATTGCACATTCCTACAAAATAGGTATCCGCCAGATTATAAAGCACCATAACAAGCGAGCTGAGAATTGTGGGTATTGCCAGCTTTGCAACTGCCTTTGGAATTGGTGTCTGTTCAAACAAAATGATTTTATCTGTATTTTCCGACAACGAATTTTCCTCCACTTCTATTAAATTCCTGCATAATAAGGGCTGCTCATTAAGCAACAACTCCATGTACGCCTAATGTGGCAGCCCTTGTAATTATTCTATCTAAAAATCATTTTCTTAGCAATACTGACGCACAATTTCCTGCATCTTTTCAAACTGTTGTTCCATTTCATCAACCAGACGGAACTGTGTACGGGCACGAACCAGATTGTGCTCCGGATAAGCTGTCTTAAAGTAAGTATCTCCTTCCAGATAATCTGTCAGGAAACGCATACCACATTCCAAAGTCATTAAGCGTGCTCCCCATGGAAGACTTTCTATTTCCTCAGGTGTAAGCACACCATCTGTACCTTCCAGATAACCTTTCACATACATTTCATATAAGGAAATATCGAAGTGCATTAAATCCAGATTTCTTTCATCCTCTTCTGCGGTAGCTGCGCCAAAACGGATAGAGTCACCAAAATCATTGGCAGCCAAGCCCGGCATAATAGTATCTAAATCAATAATGCACAGTCCTTTTCCGGTATCCGCATCAAATAAAATATTGTTTAATTTCGTATCATTATGTGTTACTCGTAAAGGAAGTTTTCCTTCTTCCTGCTGTTTTACCAGAACGCCGCAATCTGCTTCTCTTTCCAAAGCAAACTTAACCTCAGGGCGGCAGGTAATGGCTCTGTTTTTAATATCACGCTTTACAGCACGCTGGAAATTTGCAAAACGTTTTACTGTATTATGAAAATCAGGAATGGTCTCTTTTAAGCTGGATGCCGGATAATTACCAAGCTGCTTTAAGAAATGTCCGAAACTGTTTCCTGACTGATAAAACTGCTCCGGTTCTTCCACCAACTGATAGCATACAGAATTCGGAATGTAATGATAACATCTCCAAGGCTGTCCTTCACTGTCTTCAAAATAAGTGCATCCGGCTTTTGTCTTAATACAAGATAAAGTTTCTCTGTCCGGATCTCCGCCTTCGTCTCGAATAACGTTACGAAGGTATTCTGTTACACCGAAAATATTTTCCATAACCCCTGCCGGATCTTTAAATACGTTGTTATTTACTCGCTGAAGAATATATGCAAACTCATCTCCTGCATCCGTAGGCATATAAACAGCATAAGTTTCATTGATATGTCCCTGTCCAAAAGGTTTCACATAGCTGCATTGATTACCAAATCCGAAAGCATATAAGGCATCTTCCAGATTTCTGTTTGTAACGCCGTCAATTTTTCTTCTGGTAGAAAATACCACTTCGCCGGCCTCCACTTTACGTTTTACATCAATATTACAATTTGCTTTCACAACGCTTCCCAGTCCGATATGTGCTCCCTTTGCAACATGAGAGTCATGGTCTACAACCGCACCGCTGTTTACAAGAACACCATGCTCAATGACTGTATGTGTATTAACAACTGCACGCTGCATAATAAAACTTCCGTTGCCAATTTCCGCACTTGGGCTTACTACTGCTGACGGATGAATAATTGCCGGCACTTTATATCCTGCTTCCATGAGCTTTTCTGTCCAATAAAGGCGCATTCCGTTATCTCCGAGAGCTGCTACTGCTGTATCATATTCTCCTAGAAATGCCTGATAATCACAGCATTTTCCAATGACATCTTCTCCTTTAACTGCATCATCCAAAAATACTACTTTTGCATATCCAATCAGTCTGGCTGTTTCCTGTATCATCTGACCAAAACCGCCCGCACCTAAAATCAATAAACTTTTCATTTGTTTTTGTATGAAGCTTATAAGCTTCTATTTCTCCTTTCACAAATATCGTTTTCATTGTCTCCTATTTTATCATACATAGTAAAAAAAGAACACCTTTTTGAACTTTTCTGGCAAAAAAGTGCTCTTTTCGCTTTAACCATACAATTATTTTGTATAGTTGTATATTATTCTATTCACTTTTTACAAGGTTTCCATGAAAAAGTCTAAATAACATACGTGCCTTTTCCACGCATTTTGTAATTTGCTCCTGTTTTTCTTCCTGTGAAATATCCTCCGGAAATCCCAAATTCAAAATCTCCATGTAGGCACTTAAAAAATCATTCCAGCGAGTCCTTTTCACATCTAAAACACCTCTAATTCCTGCTGCTGCCGAAATATAACGGGCATCGCATTTTTGTGCCCATATTCTATAATCTATACGTACTAAACTAAAAGAGTCCACCGCTATTGCATATCCTTCCAGAACCCGCTCCTGTCCCTCTTTCAAATCTCTAAGTTCTCTTGCATGATTTCCTATAAATGCAGCTACACCTGCTATACTTTCTTCACTTACAGAAGAGCAAAAAAGTCCCTGAACAAATTCTCTTAGACTTTCTCTGCTGCTTATATCAGTCTTTTCCGCACGATAGCGCATAATAGTCTCAGAAGCATATATAATCGGAAACTTCGATTTTCTCATAAAATCCTGTTCCAATATCCAGTCTCTTAGCGCTTTACTTAACAGCTCCCCTTTTCCCTCACAGAGCTTGGAAAAGTGATTATCTCTTATCTCTGTCATTCCTATCCTCCACTGATTAAATCTGCATCTCCTCTTCAAAATCTCCTCTCATTTCGCAGAATTCCTCTGTATCAAAGAAGTCCTTTAATGAAATCTCAAATCCCTCGCAAATTTTATGAATAGTAAATATTCCCGGATTTTTGGTTGAGCCGTTTACAATGTGCAGCAATGTAGTCAGGGGAACTGCTGATTTATAGGATAGCGCATAATAAGTTATTCCTTGTTCCTTACACAGATTATTAATACGATCTGCTAATATCTTTCGTGAACGAATCATAAATAGTACCTCCATTTTTGGTACTATCAGTGTACTACTTATTATTTTCCAATTACTACCATATATAACACTAGTGCCTTATTTGATAGTACACTTTCCATCTCTATTCTACTGTAACACTCTTTGCAAGATTTCTTGGCTTATCAACATCCAAGCCCTTAGCAACTGAAATATAATATGCCAGCAACTGCAGTGGAACAACAGCCAGACTGGTAGTAAAAACATCCTGTGTCTTAGGCACATACACAGTAAAATCTGCAATATCTTCTATGGAATAATTCCCATAAGAAGTCAGCCCTAAGACACATGCTCCACGACTTCGCACTTCTACTAAATTGCTGACCTCTTTCTCAAATAAATCCGGTTGTGTTGCTGCACCAACTACCAGAACTCCTTCTTCAATAAGAGAAATCGTGCCATGTTTTAATTCCCCTGCCGCATAAGCTTCAGAATGAATATAAGATATTTCTTTTAACTTCAAAGAACCTTCTAAAGAAATGGCATAGTCCAGACCTCTTCCGATAAAGAACACATCTTTTGTATGCGAATACTTATTAGCAAGCCACTGTATCCTCTCTTTTTCATCTAAAATCTTCTGAATTTTCTCAGGAAGTCTTCCCAGCTCGTGAATATATTCTCTATACTCTTTATCTTTAATCGTACCCCTTACTTTTCCAAAAAGTAATCCAATGAGATAAACTGCTGCCAGCTGAGTACTGTACGCTTTTGTAGTAGCCACGGAGATTTCCGGTCCTGCCCATGTATAAAAAACACTATCCGCTTCTCGTGCAATAGAACTTCCTACTACATTTACAATTCCCAGCACTTTATAACCCTTTTTCTTAGACTCCCTTAAAGCTGCCAGCGAATCTGCCGTTTCACCTGACTGACTCACCACAATTACCAATGTATCCTCTGTCATAAGAGGGTTCCTATATCGAAACTCCGATGCCAAATCCACGTCTACCGGTATTTTTGCCAGCTTTTCCAATACATATTTTGCACATACACATACATGATATGCAGAACCACAAGCTACCATCTGAATACGACTGACTTTCTTAATATCCTCATCTGTCATTTCCAATTCATCAATTACAATTTTTCCATTCTTAATTCTGGGACTGATGGTATCTGCCACCGCTTTCGGCTGCTCATAAATTTCCTTCAGCATAAAATGCTCAAAGCCCTCTTTTTCCGCTGCTTTTGCATCCCACTCCACGGTTTTGAACTCTTTTTGCAATTCTTCCTGATCAATATCATAAAAACGTATACCATCTGCCTTAATTTCGGCAATTTCTCTGTCATCAATGTAGCATACGGTCTTTGTATACTTCAAAATCGCAGGGACATCAGATGCAATGAGATTTCCCTGAGGAGATTTCCCAACGATTAAAGGACTATCCTTTCTCACAGCATACATAACTCCCGGATTTTCCTGAAAAAGAATTCCCAACGCATAGGAACCTCTCACTCTTCCTAATACCTTTGTAATCGCTTCCAAACAGTTCCCTTTGTAATAATAGTCCAAAAGATGGGCGATTACTTCTGTGTCTGTTTGTGACACAAATTCATAACCTTTTTTCTGTAAATATTCCTTTATTTCCTTATAATTTTCAATAATCCCATTATGTACCACCGCGATTTTTTTATCCTTTGATACATGAGGGTGCGCATTAATCACTGATGGTTCACCATGCGTAGCCCAGCGGGTATGACCAATTCCACAATACCCTTTTACCGCTTTTCCATTATCTGTCATCTCACGAAGCGCCTGTAAACGACCTTTCGCCTTGATGATTTCAATTTCTTTTTTGTCGCGGCTATTATCCAGCACTGCAATACCCGCAGAATCATATCCTCGATACTCCAGCTTGGAAAGCCCCTCTATCAAAATAGATGCCGCATTTTCTTTTCCCACATATCCCACAATTCCACACATATTTTATACCTCCTATTTGTACGATTGTTTTCTTTTTTTGCATTTTCGTATAATTATAGCAGATTTCTTTCCATTTTTTAATGTTTTCTTGCATATTTTCTCATTTTTTCCATACCTTACAAAAAAACTCCTTCATTATCCTTTTTTTCTTATAATATTTACAA
>OBXV01000807.1_pt1 | contig 10830 bp, 10 predicted proteins | sample 1495451 | NCBI WGS metagenome assembly OBXV01 (sample SAMEA2580178, study PRJEB22360) | human gut metagenome | biome: human gut; feature: human-associated habitat; material: faeces | place: Denmark | collected 2008/2010
ATTGTCTCCTAAATGATGATGTCTTTTCTTTCATAATATAATAACCATAGTATTTTAAAAGAAAGAATGTTAAAATGAAATCAATCTGTTAAAATTGGGAGGGAAAATAGTGGAATTTATTTGTAAAACAATGTTAGAAAAAGATATTGATCGAGTTGTTCCATTGTATATGGATTATTATAATGTTCATGAAGACAGTATGTGGACACAGGAAACTACATATAAAAGAATCCATCAAGTTTTTAGTAGAGAAGATTCTTTATGTTTCATTTTTGAAAAAAATGAAGAAGTGATTGGCTTTATTATGGGATACTTCGAACAATATGATGATTTAAAAGCATATGATTTGGTGGAAATTGTAATTGCATATCCATATCAAAACAAAGGAATTGGTACAAAATGCATGTTAGAATTAGAAAAGCAAGTAAAAGAAGTTGGTGGAGCTATGATTCAATTGCAAGCTGTCAATGATGAAATGCATGAAAAGTTTTATGGTAAATTGGAGTATAAAGATGCAACAAATCTGGTTTTGAAATCGAAATGGATTTAATTAGTAAATTTGGGAGGTTATGATATGTTAAAAATAGAATGTACAAGATTTCGTGTATTGGAAGGTAAGTCAACTATTGTTGACGAATGGATGCAGTTTCTAAATGCGAATATGGAATGATAAAAGTTTATATAAAGTAAAATATCTTTCAGACAATTTTAAGATTTTTATCTCATAAATAACAAAAGGAATATACTATCTTATTGCAATTGAGCAACTAAGATATGAATATTCCTTTGTTTGAATAAGTACATCTCTTTTACTTCTACTCTTAAAACATGCTATGGAACTATCTTATTACATTGCATATTAAGAGCATTTCATGAAACTCTATAAATTAAAAACCTTCTGATTCAAATCAGTTTCATGATCGGAAATACAATCTATACAGGTTTCTTCCTCAGATAACTGCTTTATCCATGATAACGATTTTATCATTGCTTCTTTATGATGAATTAATCCTGGTAATATCATCTGTTCCCAAGATTTTCTTGCATATCCACAATCTCCGGCAAGCAACAGTGATTTACCATGATTTTGAATTAAAATTGCTGTCATCCCTGGGGTATGTCCTGGTAAAAATACAAGTTTTACCGTTCCATCTCCAAATATGTCATAAGATTTATTCCATGGAGTCGTATTATCTGGTGCAAATGGTATCAATTCTAACTGTTCTTCTTGCCACATATGACTACAATATCCATCCCCCTCCTTTGCTGCCTGTAGTTCTTCTTTTGAAACAAGAATATGTTTCGCTTCTGAAACATGGCGTAATCCTCCTGCATGATCAACATGCATATGACCAAGGACAACATAATCTAGCTCCTCAGCCTTTATTCCCATCATCTTCAATTGCTCATCCACACTCTGACCTTCTAAAAGAATTGGTCTATCAACTAAATAAGCAGTTCCAATTTCTTTTTCTGGATTCTCTCGAACTTCCTTTCCCCATGAAGTATCATAAAGAATTTTCCCTTTTGGATGCTCTATTAGAAAGGCATATACAGGCGGAGTAATATGATACTCTTTAGGGCGAGCTGTATAATACATACACTCTGGATAATTGGCATCTTCCTCATAAAACAGCGTACTTGAATCAGTATCTACATTCCCACAATGTAATACTGTAACTTTAATGTCATTCACCATATTTATATCTTCCTTTCAAACTCTTCAACTAATTTAATTTTATGTCTTTTATTTATTCTACATATTTCACTCTTGCCGTCAATGGTACACAGTGCTATAATGTAGCATATTCGGTACACTGTCTATATTCTATCCGAATGATAGGAGGAAAAAATGGCTAATTACACAAAAAAAATTCTTGCGCAAACCTTGCAAGAATTAATGAAAGAAAAATTATTAGATGATATTACTGTACAGGAGCTTATTGAGAGAAGTTCTATGAACCGCAAAACGTTTTATTATCATTTCCACAACATTGCCGAATTGCTAAAATGGATTATAAAAGAGAGTTTTTCTAGTGTTAAAACTTTACCCATTGCTCTTGATACCTGGAATACCAATACCATAAATCTATTGGCTTTTATAAAAAAGAATAAGTTTTTCTTCAATTCCATACATTATTCTCGCTATTGCGCCGAAATACGTCTGTATCTAAAATTGTTACTAGATGAAGATATCCATAAATTTGTTGCAATCGCTTGGGAATTTTACACAAGCAATAGTGCAATTGAATACACTCTTACCGAAGCTAATCAAAACTACATAGTAAAATATTATTCTGGTGCAATTTATTCCCTTTTGGAAGAATGGCTTCTTAGTGGAATGAAAGAACCAATTGATGACTTTGTTGATATACTAGTTAAACTGGCCAATAATAGCATGTATCAAGCTTTTGAATCTCTATCTACAACAGTTTAACCTTCATCATTATTCACCATTATATAAAGAAATTTGGAGTAAATTCATTCCATAATCGTCATAAACTATGCTTTCATAGGTTTATAGTGACTGTTCGTAAACGTAAAAAACTCGTAAAGGATATGAGAAGCACACTTTGTAAACTTCCCACATTGGAGGCCACGTCAAATAGAAATATAAGTATTTATGCTTGACTTATGCCTTCACATAGATTCAAAAAGAAAGAGAAGCTTAAAAAATGAGCTTCTCTTTCTTTTTCTTCCTATATCTTCTTAAACCATCCCATCATCTTCTGTATCTCTACAAATATCAAAGGCGAGATGGATAAAATGGCAACGAAAAACCAATGTCCAAATCCCATATTTTGTAACCCTACTATACGAGCTACAGGTGTTATAATAGGGATGGCGATCATAATGATAGCTCCCATCATTGTCGTTCCTAACAATAAACGGTTCCCTGTAAATCCAATTTTAAAAATAGAAAGATGACTTCTGCAATTATACATATGAACGATTGTTGTCAATCCCATAACAACAAATGTCATAGATTGGGCAATACTATGAGTCGCTGCTCTACTACCAACATTGAAATGTTCACCAATAAAAATAGCTAATAGAGTAGAGATTGTAAAAACAATGGAAATACTCATAATTTTTTGAATCATGCCATCTGAGAAAATACTGGTTCCTTTCTTCATTGGAGGCTGTTTCATAAGATCAGGTTCTGCTTTTTCCACACACAAACTAAATCCTGGGATACCATCTGCTACCACCTTAATAATCAGTAGCTGGATCGCTGTAATCGGTGCTCCCCAACCTAAAATTAAGGAAATTAAAACAATTGTGATAGCAGAAATATTGCATCCAAGCATCGCATAAATGGATTTTCTAATGTTGGAATATACTCTTCGTCCTTCTTGTATTGCTGTTACAATAGTTGAGAAATTATCATCCAGCAAAATCATATCCGATGCTTCCTTTGCAACATCTGTTCCAGATCCCATCGCAATCCCTACATCAGAAGCCTTTAGGGCTGGTGCATCATTAACACCATCTCCAGTCATAGCAACAATCTCATCTTTCTTTTGAAATGCTTTTACAATCCTTATTTTATCTTCTGGTGAAGTTCTAGCAAATACCCGATAGTCTTCGATTACATTTTCTAATTCTTCATCTGACATAGAGTGCAAAGTGGCACTATCCATAATTTTTTTATCTCCATACAAGATACCAATTTGCTCTGCAATGGCTTTTGCAGTATTCACATGGTCTCCTGTAATCATCACTGTTTTAATTCCTGCTTCTTTTGCCACCTGTACTGCATGAACACTTTCTTCTCTCGGAGGATCGATAATACCAACTAAGCCATAAAATGTAATATTATTTTCTAATGTCTTGACAGTAAGTTCTGTTGGCAGTTCAGAATAATAGGAAAAACCAACACCAATGACACGAAGTGCTTGATCCGCAAAAGAATCATGCACCTCTTTTATTTTGTTATGTAATCCTTCTTCTTGCTTAATTGGCAAACGATCGATAGCTCCTTTTGTAATGGATAGATAACGATCTTTTACTCTATATACCACTGTCATTAACTTCCTTGTAGAATCGAATGGAATTTCATAAATCTTTTCGTATTCCTTTAACTGATGATCAAAATCTTTGATTTTGGAATACGCCATATTTGCAATGGCAAGTTCTGTTGGATTTCCAATTTTACTATCCTTTTTTAATCCTTCACTACTAGATAGCATTAGCAATTTTAATAACTCTTCTTCCTCTTCTTTCAAAGAATGTTTTGCATTCTTTGGTTCTGTTTCTACTGTCCATATTTTTTCAATACACATTTTATTTTGAGTCAGTGTACCTGTTTTGTCGGAACAAATGACGGATATATTACCAACCGTTTCTACGGCTGTTGGTGTTCGAACAATGGTATTTTTCTTTGCCATATTGCTAATTCCATAGGAAAGAGATATTGTTACAACAACAGGCATAACTTCTGGAATCGCAGCGACAGCAACCGAAATCGCAACCATAATCATGCTCATAAAATCATTGCCATAAATCCATCCAATGGCTAAAGAAATGAAAGCTGCAATAATTGCAACAACACTTAATGTTTTCCCAAGTTTTTGCATTCGAATTTGAAGTGGAGATAATACCACTTCTTCATTGGCAAGTAATTTAGAAATTCTTCCTATCTCTGTCTCAACGCCTGTACGGGTAACAACCGCTGTACATTTTCCCGATATAACAAGAGAGCCTGAATAAACCATATGTTTACAGTCACCGATTGGAATATTTTCTGCTGGCTCAAACATGGCATCTTTTGCCACTGGTTCACTTTCCCCTGTCAACAAAGATTCATCTACCATTAAATTTGCTTCTTGTAAAATACGAGCATCCGCTGGAACTCGATCACCAGTACCTAAAATAAGGATATCTCCAGGAACGAGCATTACTGAATCCACTTTTTCTCTTTTTCCTTCTCTAAGAACGGTACTCTTTTGCGTGTGATACTGCTTTAATGCATCTACTGATTTCTCGGCTTTTATTTGCTCTCGAACCGATAAAATAATATTTAATATAATAATCCCCATAATTACAATAGGTTCTGTTAAATTGTCTGGATGCTCTTTTAACGCAATATAGGTGGATAATATCACTGCAACAAAAAGAATAAGAATCGTAATATCTTCAAACGAACTTAAAATATGTTCAAGAATAGATTTTCTTTTTTCCTCCTTCAGCTTATTTTCTCCATACATCTCCCTCCTCTTTTTTACTTCTACTTCGTTTAATCCTTGTTGAACCGTATCACCCAAATCCGACAATACTGCATTCAACTCTGTAATTTCATATTGCTTCATTGTTATGTTTTCTCCTTCCTGAAATCATGATAAACATACTTTTTGAATTTGTTACATTTGCGGTCAGCTGCCAAATAAAAGATTGTTTTCGCGAATTTTTATATTATGGAAAGCGCAATTTCCTATAACAAAAAAAGAGCCAATCGACCAACCATGAAGCCTAAGGCTGATCTATTGACTCTAACACTTATTTATTCCGGCGAACAAATAAGCACGTTTTTATAAAATTTTTCTATATAGTATCACGGGATATTCCCTTTGTCAATACTCCTATTTATTTTCTAATATCTCATGTTTTCTTTTCTAATTTCTTCCTTCAAACAATTTTACCTATTCTGTTTCTAATAAACGGATATAATGATTTGCCTCTCTTAACACATGATCCGCAAGCAATGGTAAAATGAGAGAAGCGATTTCACAATCTAAAATACCCTTCAATCCTGCTTCTTTAAATTCACGATATTTCAGTGTTTCCTTTAAAGATTTCTTCGTCAATTTTTCTAATTCTCCACAAGAAATTCCATCGCCCATCTCTAATAGCTTTTCATATTGCATAGCAAATTCATTGGCATCTCCTATCAATTGTTCTTCTGATGGATCCAGCAAACCGCGAATAAACAAGGCGTGTTCCATCATAATACAATTCCAAAATTCTTCTGTTCCCAATAAATTTTTATAAGAAATTCTTCTATTTTGTCGAATTCCCATTAAAGTGGAACGATATAGCTTTGCCTCTCTTAAAATATGTTTGATTAAAAGTGGATAATTCATATTAAATAAACATCCATTGGATACTTCTTTTAAAATATCTTCTTTGAATTCTATGAATCCATTGAGAAGATGGATGGCTTTTTCATTCAATTGATTTACTATTTGCATCAATTGTCTATCATTGATCATTCCACATCCCGCTTTTAATTTTTGTTCTCTTTCTGAAATCTCACTATTGATTGGAATCCCTGTTAAAAACTGTGTCTTTTTTTCCGCAGGTATTGTACAGTCCGTCACCAATTCTTTTGATTTTAAAACATCACTGCTTACGATACCATCACTGATTTTTACAACTTTTTTCAAAAGGTTCTCAAATTCTTCTCTAAAAAACTCCGCCTTTTCTATCCATTCTTTGTCTTTACATGGAAATCCTGCTTCTAAAAACAGCGCATGTTCTTTCATAATTCTAGCAAAAAATAAATGAGTTTCTATCGAAAATACTACATAATTTTTCATATCCAATCATACCTTTATATTTTAGACTTTTCTCTATCATTATATGCCTGAAACAAAAAAGCGTCCGCTCTTTTTAATGGAGTAACCGAGCAATTGTTTCCTTTTTAATGTCATCTGCCAACCAAGGAATCACTGCAAAATTGCCTTTTGAAACTTCATTCACTTTATTAATCCATTGAATTTCATTTGTTGATTTTGCTTCTAATATTTGATTTGTTGTGTTTGTTGCATACATAGAAGCATTGACAACCCACCATTTATTATGAATCTTGGCTCTTTGTAAATCTTCTTGTAATCGAATTGCCTCATAAACAGGGGTAGTTTCTGCTAATGTTACAATAATCACTTCTGTTTCTGCTTGATTTCTTAGCTTTGGCAATAGTTTCTTTACAGAATCAGGAACTTCACCTTGGGAATGTTCAATTTCTCTATGATAACTCTGAGTAGAATCTAGCAATAATAACGTATGCCCTGTCGGTGCTGTATCGATAATAACAATTTGTTCCTCTGATTTTTCAACAATGCTTGCAAAAGCTCGAAATACTGCAATCTCTTGGGTACAAGGGGAACGTAAATCTTCTTCCACATAAGCAAGATCTTCTTCTGACATGGTTTCTCTTGCTTTTGATAATACTTCTTCTTTATATTTTTCTAGTTCTAGTTGTTCATCGATATGGCTCATGCTAATGTTTTTCTGTTCTTCCATGATATACTTCAAATGATCCGCTGGATCGGTCGTCGTTAAATGTACCTTCTTCCCTTTTTTAGCAAGCCCTAATGCAATGGCAGCTGCAATGGAAGTTTTTCCAACTCCACCCTTTCCCATTGTAAAAATAACTTTTTTATCGGATACATATAAGTCCTCAATAATATCTCTTAACTTTTGTACCTCTTCCACTTCTAATTTATCAAAAATATTTTCTAATTTATCCTTTATCAATAGAGCTCTAATATTTTCTAAACCGTATACATTATATCCTCTTAGAGGAACAAAATAATTCTCAAATCTTTTCAATTCTGTTGGCATACTCGTAATGGCCTCTTGTTGTTTTTGATATAACTTTTTGGATACTTCATCATCACAACTTGCTAACACTCCATTAATAATTAATTTTTGATTTTTTATCCCCATTTCATACAATTCTTCAGAGGCTCTCTTTGCTTCTAAAAGAGGTGTTTTTTCTGGACGTGATACTAACATTAATGTTGTCATAGCTTCACTAGACAATGTCTTTACTGCTTTTTTATAAACATCTTTTCTTTCTCCCATACCCGATAATTGTCCTAAACGTGCAGAACCATCGGTCTCATCTTTAATAAAATCACTCCATGCAGATGGTAATTGAAGCATCCTAAGAGTATGACCAGTTGGTGCTGTATCAAAAATAATATAATCATACTCTTTTGCTGCATCATCATCTGTAATAAAATTAGCAAATTCATTAAAAGCTGCAATTTCTACCGTACAAGAGCCCGATAATTGTTCACTCATATTTTCCAGAATTTCCTCTGGTAACACCCCGCGTAATGGAGCAATAATACTTTCTTTATATTCTTCGGCCGCTTGAATGGGATCAAGATTTGCAACAAAGAGATTTGGAACTTCCTTTATTGCTGTAGCTTTATTTGTTAACTTCGTCTTAAACACATCCTGTAAATTAGAGGCTGGATCCGTACTAATTAATAAAATTTTCTTTCCACTATCCGCTAAAGTAACAGCCGTTGCACAAGCGGTAGATGTTTTTCCAACACCACCTTTTCCTGTATAAAATAAATACTTTGTTAGCGAAATTTCATTTGGATAAAATGCTCTCATACTCTTATCTCCTTATTCTAATTCTTTTCTAGTTACAACAACATCCTGTATCGCAACAACCCGTATCATTTGTTATCTGCTCTTGTTCTGCTTCTTGCTCTAACATAGCAATTGGAATTTCTAAAAACTTTGCAAATTCTTCATTTGTTGGATATCTTCCCATTAATACAACTTTATCTTCTACAACTGTAATAGGTAAAATATCCGTTTTCTTTTCTTGTATTAACCGCATCACTTCAGTATTTTTCATAAATTCTTGTGGTGTTTTTGATAAATCCAACCTCTTCACATCGATTCCTTCTTTTAAAAAAATTTTCATCAACTTTGACATTCTCATTAACTCAGAATCGATTCCAACTCCACTCACTCCAGTATTACAACACATAACAGGTTCATAAATTCTTACTGCCTTCATAACTATTTTCTCCTTTTCTTATTCTTGATTTTTTATAAATCTAGATTTTCTACATCCATTCTATGTTTTTTTAATTATAGATTCTATTCTCATGTGCATTTACTCATAGCACAAAAAGCTTTATTGAATTTTTTGCTTATTTCATATCGATTTATATCGATGTATTGAATTATAAAACTCATATCGATTTTTGTCAATGTATTATTTCAAAAAGGTTGGTTTGATCTTTTTTTCTATATCACTTATAATTTTACATAATAAAAAAATGAAATGAGGTGCTAAAATTGGACTCTATGTTTTCAAAATATGTCAATGTCTTTAAAGCATTTGATGATAAAAACCGTCTAGCAATACTTGATTTTTTAAATGGTGGGGAACAGTGTGCCTGTGATATATTAACCCAGCTTAATATTAGCCAATCGACTCTCTCTCACCATATGAAAATTCTCGTAGAGTCTGGAGTTGTCAGTAGTAGAAAAGAAGGTAAGTGGACTTATTATAGAATTTCAAAAAATGGAATGGACTATGCAAAATCATTAATTGATATCTTCTTATCCACTGAGGATAAAGAATAAAAACAAACGGAATATAATAGCAAAAACCACTTGATTTTTCTATGGATTCCCCTCATAATAAATATAAGAATATAAAGAACGGAAATCATTTATAAGTAATATTTCCCCATTTATCAACTATCATAATAGTAATTATTACATTAGAGGTAAAATTCAATGAGTATAAAAAACAACATAACATTTAAAAATTTATTGCAGCTTATTATCACTTCCCTTGATTATATGGATGAATCTTTAGCTGGACATTCTACACGTATTGCTTATAATATGATGTCTCTTCTAAAAAACGATTCCCGATTCACTTATGAAGAAATCTGTAAAATCACTTGGTCTTCTCTCTTTCATGATATTGGAATGTTAGAAAAAAGACCGATTGCTGATTTAATAGCTGGAGAAGAAAACAGTGCCTTTTCTCACGCAGAATATGGATCATTATTTATGAAATATTTTAGTCCATTTCCTGAATATCATGTTATGATCAAGTATCACCATACTCCTTATAATAAATTAGTAACTATGGGCCTTGATGAAAAAACAGAAGACTTATGTGCATTGCTTTATATTATTGATAAACTTGATCTTTATCAAATTTGTAATAAGGAACCAAATATCGAACAACTGACACAACAATATACACCAGAAATTATAGATGCGATTAAACATTATGTATCCACTAAACAGGAATTATCTCAAGAAGAAATCCAAGAAGCTTTATTATCTTATCTAGCAGATATGGAATTAACAGAAGAACAGGAGGTTGCATTTCTAAATATTTTAATCAACTCCTTTGATTTCCGCAGCCGTTATACAGCCATTCATTGTGCAACAGTTACTGCAATTAGCGACTGTTTAGCAAAAATTTATCACTTAGATGATGAGACTAGTCAAAAAATTCATTTAGGGGCTATGCTCCATGATATGGGAAAAATCGCAATTCCACATCGAATCTTAGAATCTCCAGATAAATTAAACGATGAAGACTGGAAAATCATGGAATCCCATGCTCTGCTTACGGAAAAGATTTTAAAAGATCGAGTGGACGATACCGTTCTTAAAATCGCAATTCGCCATCACGAACGTTTGGATGGGACAGGATATCCTTATCAAATCTCTGAAAAAGATTTAACACTTCCTGAACGTATCGTTGCTGTCGCTGATATTATTAGCGCGTTATCACAAGATCGTAGCTATAAAAAAGCATTTTCTCTTGATAAAATTTGTGAAATTATAACGGAAATGAGCGAAAACGGCAAGATTTGTCCATCTGTTTGTGCCTCTTTCTTGTCTTATAAAAATGAAATCTATGACTACATAATGGAAATCGCAGAAAATAGAAAAAAACAGTATGAACAAATTACAAATGATTATAAGCACTTTGCGGAATCAAATGAGCAATAAGAAACACGTTTCATTCGTCTTTCGTGTTGATGAGAAGCACGCTTTGCGAACTTCTCATCGTTCATAAATTTTAATACAATAATAAAA
>OBXV01000813.1_pt1 | contig 10647 bp, 10 predicted proteins | sample 1495451 | NCBI WGS metagenome assembly OBXV01 (sample SAMEA2580178, study PRJEB22360) | human gut metagenome | biome: human gut; feature: human-associated habitat; material: faeces | place: Denmark | collected 2008/2010
TGCGGATATGTTTATGATCCAGAAGTAGGAGATCCAGATGGAGGAATCGCTCCAGGAACAGCTTTCGAAGACATTCCAGATGATTGGGTTTGTCCAATTTGCGGAATGGGTAAAGAAGTATTCGTAGTAGAAGAATAATTTTGTAAGTAGCCAAAATGTTCGCTTCTATTTTCAATCATAAAATTCGTTTTTTAGTTTTATAATTAACCATCGATAAGGGACTATGTATAGAGATTCTATAGAATAGTCCCTTATTTTTATGCGATAGAAAAATAGATTTCTAAAATTTATTTCCTAGCATATAAAAATATGCCAATGGAGTGACAATGAGCTAGAAGCTATGCTTGCCTTATGCTTGGTTATACGATAAAATGATTGTTGTTATTCGAATAAAAAGTAATGGGATAACAGATTTTGTTTTATAAAAATGAATGATAATGATAGGAAAAATAGAGTTTTAACTGAAGGAGGAGATTAAATAGAGTATGAGTATTTTAAACGTAGAACACTTAAGTCATGGATTCGGAGATCGTGCTATCTTTAATGATGTATCATTCCGCCTATTAAAAGGGGAACATATTGGACTTGTTGGGGCTAATGGTGAAGGAAAATCTACTTTTATGAATATTGTAACTGGAAAGTTAATGCCAGATGAGGGAAAAGTAGAGTGGGCAAAAAATGTGCGTGTTGGTTATTTGGATCAGCATACCGTATTGCAACAGGGAATGACCATTCGAGACGTGTTAAAATCCGCCTTTTCCTTTTTATTTGAATTAGAAGAAAAAATGAATCAAATTTGTGATGAAATGGGATCCGCAGACGAAGATACGATGATGACAATGATGGAAGAACTTGGAACAATACAAGATCTTTTAACGAATCATGATTTCTATTTAATTGATTCCAAGGTAGAAGAAGTAGGACGTGCTTTAGGTCTTACGGATATTGGTCTTGACCGCGACGTTACTGACTTATCAGGTGGACAAAGAACAAAGGTATTGTTGGCAAAATTATTATTAGAAAAGCCAGACATTTTATTACTTGACGAACCTACCAACTACTTAGATGAAGGTCATATCGAATGGTTAAAGCGTTATTTACAAGAGTATGAAAGTGCTTTCATCTTAATCTCTCATGATATTCCATTTTTAAATAGTGTTGTTAATTTAATTTATCATATGGAAAATCAAGAGTTAAATCGCTATGTTGGTGATTATGATAAATTCCAAGAAGTCTATGCGGTAAAGAAATCTCAGTTAGAAGCCGCTTATCGGAAACAGCAACAAGAAATTGAAGAATTAAAAGATTTCGTAGCGAGAAATAAAGCGAGAGTTTCTACAAGAAATATGGCCATGTCTCGTCAAAAGAAATTGGATAAGATGGAAGTGATTGAGCTTGCAAAAGAAAAACCGAAGCCAGAATTTCACTTTAAAGAGGCAAGAGCGGCTGGAAAAGTTATTTTTGAAACGGAAGATTTAGTCATTGGATATGATAAACCTCTTGCAAAACCAATTAATTTACGAATGGAACGTGGAGAAAAGATCGCATTAATCGGTGCAAATGGAATTGGAAAATCCACGTTATTAAAAAGCATTTTAGGATTGATTCCAGCATATTCTGGAAAAAGTCATTTAGGTGATTATTTATATCAAGGATATTTTGAGCAAGAGATGACACCAGATAAAAATATTACTTGTATTGAAGAGATTTGGAAGGAGTTCCCATCTTATAGTCAATATGAAGTGCGTGCAGCCTTAGCCAAATGTGGTCTTACAACAAAACACATTGAGAGTCAAGTGCGTGTGTTAAGTGGTGGTGAGCAGGCAAAAGTAAGACTTTGTAAGCTTATCAATAAAGAGACGAATATTTTATTATTAGATGAGCCAACAAACCATTTAGATGTGGATGCAAAAGAAGAATTAAAACGAGCGTTAAAAGAATATAAAGGTAGTATTCTTTTAATTTGCCATGAGCCAGAATTTTATCAAGATGTTGTGGATAAAATTTGGAACTTAGAAGAATATTCTCTTCTTGCATAATAAGAAGATGGATAATTAAAATTAAAACATTATTTTTTAGGGAAATCATAGTTGGTAAAAAGCTTTCGGTTTCCCTATTTGTTTACGCAAAGGCAACGAGCCATGCGGGAGCATTTATGCTTCCTATATGCCACTGCCTGCCAATGTGAGAAGTTCGTAAAGCGTACTTCTCATCATTTTTCTAAACATAGTATTATTTTTTACAAATGCGTAAGGATATGCTATAATGTTCGCAAAGAGCGGGATAATGTTCCTATTGTTCTTTGGAATATTGGAGGTTAAAAATGAATGATAAAAAAATATTGAGCTGGCAGATAGAGAAGTTCTTAAAGAATTCCATTCTTTCAGCGATATTGCTCGTGATGATGGTGGGAATTTTATTTTCTCAAAGTACAAAATCAGGAGTTATTGCAACCGTTTTTGTGGTCATTTATATAGGAATCCTCGTAACATATTATATTAAATTAAAGCCTCAAATTATGGCAGAACTTGTACAATTTGCCGCTGAGCATGGGCAAGTTCAAAAACAATTATTAAAGGATTTATCATTGCCCTATATTCTAACCGACTTAGATGGAGGAATTTTATGGTATAACAATGAATTTAAAGAGATGATCGCAAAAGACGATTGGAAGTCAAAAAATTATGTCCAAAAGATATTTAATGAACTGTCCAAAGACACATTTCCAAAAGAGGAAGAAAAAAATAAAGTTCCTTTGCTCTATAATGAAAAATTTTATAGTGTGGAAATGAAACGAGTTTGTGTAGAAGGTTTGATCAATAAAGAAGAGAGTGAAAAAGAAGTAGTTGAAGCCAATTCTATGATCGCCTTTTATTTCTTCAATGAAACCGAATTACAGCATTATATTAAAGAGAACAAAGAACAACGGCTCGTCGCAGGTCTGATTTATATTGATAACTATGAAGAAGTCCTCGATAGTATTGAAGAGGTGAGGCAGTCACTGTTAGTAGCCCTCATCGATCGAAAAATTAATAAATATATGCAAAATGTAGATGCTATTTGTAAGAAGCTTGAGAAGGATAAGTTTATTGTTGTTTTTCAGCAAAAATATTTGCCACAGCTTCAGTCCACCAAGTTTTCTATTTTGGATGAAGTAAGAGCCATTAATATTGGAAATGAGTTAGCGGTTACTTTAAGTATTAGTTTAGGAATCAATAGCACTACTTATACACAGGCATATGAATCTGCACGAGTTGCTATGGACTTAGCCCTTGGACGTGGTGGGGATCAAGCGGTTGTAAAGGATGGAGATAAGATTTCCTACTATGGTGGTAAGACGCAAGTTGTGGAGAAAAGTACTCGAGTAAAAGCGAGGGTAAAAGCCCATGCTTTAAAAGAAATTATGGAAACAAAAGACGAAGTTGTCATTATGGGACACCGATATCCAGATGTAGATTCCATTGGAGCTGCAATAGGAATTTATCGTTTGGCAACAACTCTCAATAAAAAGGCCCATATTGTTATTAATGAGGCGACCATTTCAATTCGACCAATTTTAAATAATTTTATGGAAGATGATTCCTATGAAGAAGATTTATTTATTGATAGCACAGAAGCCATTAATTTGACAAAGTCTTCTACTTTATTAGTGGTAGTGGATGTAAATCGTCCAAGTTATACGGAATGTCCTGAATTATTAGAGTTGGCAAAGAGCATTGTTGTTTTTGACCATCATCGACAGACAAGTGAGGTCATTAGCAATGCCATTTTATCTTATATTGAACCATATGCTTCCTCTTCTTGTGAGATGGTGGCAGAAATTCTTCAATATATTCCAGATAAGCCAAAATTAAAACCAATTGAAGCAGATGCCATGTATTCAGGAATGCTTGTGGATACGGACAATTTTGTTACGAAAACAGGAGTGCGTACTTTTGAGGCAGCAGCATTTTTAAGAAGAAATGGGGCTGATGTGGTTCGCGTAAGAAAGATGTTTCGAAATAGCATGGAAAGCTATAAACTTCGAGCGGAAGTCATTCGTCAAGCCGAAGTTTATTTAGATGAGTTTGCCATTTCTATTATGCCAAGCGACGGAGTTGACAGCCCGAATGTGCTTGCAGCACAGGCAGCAAATGAACTTCTTGATATCGAAGGCATTCGCGCATCTTTTGTTATGACAGAGATTGGAAAACAGATCTTTATTAGTGCTCGTTCTATTGATGATGTGAATGTTCAGGTCATTATGGAAAAATTAGGAGGCGGTGGTCATTTAAATGTAGCAGGAGCACAGCTTTCTGATGAGACAGTAGATGGAGCTGTTACCCAGTTAAAATTAATACTTGATACTATGAAAACAGAAGGAGATATTTGATATGAAAGTTATTTTATTAGAAGATGTAAAGAGCTTAGGTAAAAAGGGGGAGCTTGTCAATGTAAATGACGGATATGCTCGTAATTTCATTCTACCTAAAAAATTAGGATTAGAAGCCAATGCAAAAAACCTAAATGATTTAAAATTGCAAAAGGCAAACAGTGAAAAAATTGCTGCAGAACAATTAGCAGAAGCACAAAAATTAGCAGAAGAAATGAAAGAAATGCAGATTAAAGTAGCGATTAAAACAGGAGAAGGTGGAAAAACATTTGGATCTATCTCCACAAAGGAAATCGCTCAAGCTGCAAAAGCTCAGTTAAACTTAGAGTTAGATAAGAAAAAAATGCAATTAGATGATGCCATTAAAACAGTAGGGACTCATATGGTGCCAATTAAATTACACCCTAAAGTAACAGCCTCTTTAAAGGTGATTGTAGAAGGCAAGTAGGATGGACGAGGCATTTATCAAAAAAATTCAACCACATAGTCTTGAAGCAGAGCAGTCTGTTATCGGTTCTATGATTATGGATCGAGATGCTATTGTCGTTGTATCCGATATTTTAACAAAAGATGATTTTTATCAAGGACAGTATGGGATTTTATATGAAGCTATGGTAGAACTCTATAATGAGGGAAAGCCAGTCGATCTTGTTACACTTCAAAATAAGTTAAAAGAAAAAGAAGTGCCAGATAGTATTAGTAATTTATCTTATATTAAAGATTTGGTTTTATCGGTTCCAACAGCTGCTAATGCAAAACAATATGCATTGATTGTGCGGGATAAAGCCACACTAAGACGTCTGATTAAGGTGACAGAGGATATTGCTAATGATTGTTACCTTGATAAAGAAGAAGTGGATACAATTCTAGAAAAGACAGAAAAAGATATTTTTCATTTGCTTCAAAACCGAGCTGGAGAACAGGAATTTGTTCCTATTAGGGAGATTGTTTTAAATTCCTTAGATACTATTGAGATGGCTGCTAAGAATAAAGGAAAAGTCACAGGAGTTCCAACAGGCTTTTTAGATTTAGATGCAAAGCTTACAGGCTTGCACGGAGGAGAACTGTTGCTTGTGGCAGCTCGTCCTGCCATGGGAAAAACCGCTTTTGTGCTAAACATTGCACAACATGTAGTATTTCGTGAAAACATTCCAACGGCAATTTTCAGTCTTGAAATGTCAAAGGAACAGCTTGTAACCCGTCTGTTAGCTAGTGAGTCTATGGTGGATTCTCAAAATCTTCGTACTGGTAACTTACAGGATCAAGAATGGGAAAAGCTGATGGAAAGTGCAGGGATTATTGGTAATTCCAATTTGATTATTGATGATACCCCTGGAATCACCATTTCAGAATTGCGTTCTAAATGTCGAAGATTTAAACAGGCAAATGGACTTGGTTTAATTATTATTGACTATTTACAGTTAATGATTGGTGGAAAGCGTTCAGAATCAAGACAGCAAGAAATTGCGGAGATTTCGCGTTCTTTAAAGGCATTAGCAAGGGAACTTGAAGTACCGATTATCGCCTTATCTCAGTTAAGCCGTGCAGTGGAATCAAGACCAGATCATAAGCCAATGTTATCTGACCTTCGTGAGTCTGGTTCTATTGAACAGGACGCCGATGTGGTTATGTTTATTTATCGTGATGAATACTATAATCCAGATTCAGAAAAAAAAGGAATTGCAGAAATTATTGTGGCAAAGCAAAGAAGTGGTTCTACTGGTTCTGTGGAATTAGTATGGCTTGGACAATATACGAAGTTTGCAAATAAAGCACGATAAGAATTGTCAGGATGATTTTTCATTTACGTGCAAGGCATAAGTCAATCAGAAATGCTTGCATTTCTATTTGACGCTGCCCACGAACGTGAGAAGTTCGCAAAGCGTACTTCTCATGGTTTGGTATGAATTCTTAAGGGCATTAATTGTCAAATATTAGACGGAGAAGTTCGAAAAAGAGGATTTCTCCGTTTTTTTGTGCCATTTCGTCTGAAATTAGAAGACGGTATTCGTTGAGAGGAAAGGGTATGTCCACTATAATAAAAAATAGCGAAGAAAGAGAATCGTGAATATAAGAATGTAAACTAAGACGGAGGGTGAAGAACATATGAAAGAAAAACGATATATGATTTCTGATGCATCAAAAAGATTAGAAGTGGAACCTCATGTATTAAGATACTGGGAAGAAGAGCTTAAAATGGAAATCTCAAGGGACGATATGGGGCGTAGATGTTATTCTGAGCAAGATATCCGAGTGCTAGAATGTGTAAAAGAGTTAAAGCAAAATGGATTTCAATTAAAGGCAATTAAATTGATGATGCCAGATTTAGATTTAAGTAATGAGCATGGAATCAAAGAATTATTAGGTAAAAAAGATGAGTGGAATCAAAAAGCAGAACAGGAGGAGGAAGTGGTGATCAAGAAAAATAAGAATACCAAAAAAGTCCAAGAAAAAAATAAAGAATTGATTGCGATTGTAGAACCAAAAGATTTAGTAGAATCTGTAGAAGATAGTAGAATGGATCAATTTCAAATGGTAATGAATAAGATTATAGCCAATGCGCTATTGACAAACAATGAAATTTTAGGACAGGCCATTAGCGATCATGTAACAGAGCGTGTTTTAAAGGAAATGGATTATCAATTCCGAGTGCAGGAAGAGCAAGAAGAACAGAGATTTAAGAAGTTAGATGAAACCATTCGAAATCGACAGCAGGCGAGATTGGAAGCAGCTGCCACATTAGAACCTAGTAAAAAGAAAATGAAAAAGAAGAGAAAGAGATTCTTTTTAAAATAAAGAACTTGGATAAAGGATTTAGATAACTAATTTGGATAGAGAGTTTACATAGCTACATAAAGAATTTAGAAAAAGCATTTTGATAGGGAAATTCCATATAGAAAAAAAAGAAGATTGGATTGGATCCAATCTTCTTTTTCAGCTTTGTTAAAATAATGTAAATTAAGCTTCGCTGATTGCTCCTGTTGGGCAAGTTCCAGCACAAGTTCCGCAATCGATGCAAGAATCAGCGTCGATAACGTACTGTCCGTCTCCTTCACTAATTGCTCCAACTGGACAATCTCCAGCGCAAGCTCCACACATTACACAGCTGTCAGAAATTACATATGCCATTGTAGTATCCTCCTTAAATCTTGTACTTTGTGTACTTTGTTCTATCTATCTATGTTCTATGCCAAAGCAATGGGTCATGTAAGAGCATTTATGTTCTTATATGACATCTGCTGGCCAACGTGAAAAGCTAGCAAAGTAGCTTCTCATCATTCCCATAGACTTACCTCTATTTTAATACAGTTATTCTGTTATAGCAAGTACAAAATAGAGTAGAAATTGAACAAAATTTAGTACAGAAGTGAAAAATATAAATTAATGAGAAATTTTTTCGATTGGCAAAAAAAAGAAGGAAGAAATTGTATATTAAGAAGAACTTCTGTGATGCTTCTTGAATTATTGGGAAGAATATATTATACTGAAAAAAGATTAAATAGATAGGAGGAATTTTTCATGCCACAGATCACAAAAGATATGATTATTGCAGAAATCATCAGCATTGATGAAAATCTTGCAGCAGTATTAATGGCTTCTGGTATGCACTGCATCGGTTGTCCATCTGCTCAAGGAGAATCTTTAGAAGAAGCAGCTATGGTTCATGGAATGGACGCTGATAAATTAGTGGATACATTAAATGAATATTTAGCAACAAAAGCAAACTAATAATAAAAAGTTTGTAGTATAGGTTTTTGTTTTCTATGAAAAGTTCCCATAGGGTGCTTTTCATCAGTTATAAAAAGACTGAACAACATTTTATATTGTTCAGTCTTTTTTTGTATCATGTTACCCATGACTTTTCTTTATTCGTTGTAATAAAAACGACAAAACTGTCACTAGAATCAGTCGCTTATAATTTTGCAAGTGTTTCAATCGCATTCTTTGGAATAAAAAGAGAATAATGTTCCTTTAGATAGGCATCAACCGCATATGTGTTATGCTCTTCTTTTCCAAAGTCAATTAAAACAGAGGAAAGTCTAATATATTGTTCTGTGCTGATAGCATCTGTATATTGAACAATAAGGCAATAAGAATTATTATCTTGATTCTTATAAAGTTTGCTTGGAATTTTATCAATATAATTCAGTGCTTTACAAGCCTGAATAACGGTATTCAAGTTTTTAAATACAAACATACGATATGGATTTCCTTGTATGCGAGTGGATTTATTTGTTTCTTTTTTTGTATGAGTAGAGTCTTCATTCAATGTCTTTTGACGAGAGCTAGCACTTAAATCCGCATCGAGTTCTTTTAAGAAATCAATGAGAGTTTCTGTTTTCTTTTCTTGCTCTTTTGTAAGTTCTTTTTGCTCTTCTGTCACAGAATCTTCTTCATCCTCTGTGGCATCTTCCGCATCTCCGTCATCTTCTTGGTAATCCTCTTCCTCAGTTTCTTCATCAGCCTCGTCCATATCAATGGCGATAGGTTTAGAGAATCGTGAAAAACGAGTATCGAGTTCATCTGGATCCTCTACTTTTGTAATAATTAATATTAAACAGTCCTTGTTTACAGGAATCGCTTCTATCATTAAAGGAATATCTTCAGCTTCAAATCCTAGTTCATAGGAAGCCTGTTGCATCATATCACGGAAAAGTGCTTTTGCCTTTTCTGTGCCATAAGCGAGTTCGGCTAGTTGCAGATCGCGGTTTGCCAAGTCAGTCTCGTTTAAAGTACAACGAATTTGGTTTTCGTTAATTCTTTCAAACTTCATATTGCTCACTTCCTTTTCATTGTTATACTAAAGTGATTATAAGTTACACCACACCTAGTATATATTCAGTATATACGGTATTGATGAAACTGTAAAGCATTAAAACATAAACTTTCTATAAATTTACAAAAAATTAAAATAGATATTGAAAATAATGTAAAAAAGTGGTATATTCTCTATAAGAGCTTCTAATTAAAAAAGGAAAGAGGTGAGGGAAAACGTATAAAAGGGGGCTCGGGTTACAAGTAGGGTAGTAATCGTGCGTTGTATATCACAAAACAATACGATTGAAAAAGCTATGAGAAACCAAAAGGCAGAGTAACCAATTAACCAAGTTTACAATAATAGATCTCAGAGGCAAAAGAGTAGAACAGGACGTGAAAATGTGATCGATCCTGTTCTATTTTTTTCGCCAAGGCAATGAGCCATGTAAAAGCAGTTATGTTCTTTGGTTAAGAACAATAAGTATTTAAATATTTTAAAATTCCAAGATGAATGGCCCAAGCGATTTGGTTTTGGTACTCATCAGAATTTAGTTTGCTAGCTTCTTCAAAATTGCTCAAAAAACCACATTCAACGATGACCATAGGGCAAGTTGCTCCTTTTAATAAATAGTAGGTGTCATTGGATTTATATGTTCGGTGATTGGTTGGATCTAGAGTTTCAATCAACTGGGCTTGTAATAATTTGGCAAGTTGCTCACTTTCTTTTGAATGAACATAATAAAAGACTTGAGCACCTTTTTGGGCTTCAGAAGGGAAGCTGTTTTGATGAATACTAACAGCGATATCAGGTTGATACGTTGCAATCTGATTTCGGCGATTTCTCATATCAGCTTTCTTCTTGTTTGTATCACTTTCTTCAAAGAGGGCGATATCGGTCTCTCTTGTCATAATCACTTTTACATCATTTTGTGTAAGGAGTTGTCGAAGTTTTAGAGCGATGGATAGATTAATATCCTTTTCAAGAGAACCGTCAATTCCCACTTTTCCAGGATCAAATCCTCCATGTCCGGCATCGATGACAACGGTATATTTGGCGGGAAGGGTAGAGGCTTTTAAAAAGAGAGAGGATATATGATAAATAGAGGGTATTAGGAGGAGTAGGAAAATGACAGAAAAGAAAGTGAACTTGTGAGTACGGATGTAGTTTTGCATAAATCCTCCATAAGAAATCAAATAAAAAATGTTTTAACTCATTATATGGTTGAATTCTAAAAATATTCTTGCAGAAAATAAAAAGATTCGCCTGTCATATTATTGTGTGATATAATAAAAGTCATGGTTGAAAAGAGGTAAGAAATATGAACACAAAAATAATAAAATTAGAATCATTAGAAAACAATGAAGAAAAATTAATAGAAGCAGCAAAAATATTGCAAGAAGGAGGACTTGTTGCGTTTCCAACAGAGACAGTTTATGGTCTTGGAGCAGATGGACTTAATAGTGAAGCGGCTGCTAAGATCTATTCTGCAAAAGGGCGTCCAAGTGATAATCCTCTG
>OBXV01000815.1_pt1 | contig 10627 bp, 7 predicted proteins | sample 1495451 | NCBI WGS metagenome assembly OBXV01 (sample SAMEA2580178, study PRJEB22360) | human gut metagenome | biome: human gut; feature: human-associated habitat; material: faeces | place: Denmark | collected 2008/2010
TCTGCCCTGTTCGGCCAGCCCTGTTTTCAGGCGGGGGAGGCAAAGAATACATATGGAACGGGCTGCTTCCTGCTGATGAATACCGGGGAGAAGCCGGTGTTCTCGAATAACGGTCTGGTAACCACCATTGCCTGGGGGCTGGATGGCAAGGTATATTATGCGCTGGAAGGCTCCATATTCGTTGCGGGAGCGGCAATCCAGTGGCTCAGGGACGAACTGCGCCTGATAGATTCTTCGCCGGACTCAGAGTATATGGCGCAGAAAGTAAAGGATACCAATGGATGTTATGTGGTGCCGGCATTTACCGGACTTGGCGCGCCGCACTGGGACCAGTATGCGAGAGGAACCATTGTAGGAATCACAAGGGGCGTGAATAAATACCACATTATCCGGGCAACGCTGGAATCTCTGGCCTATCAGGTATACGACGTGCTGAAGGCTATGGAGGCGGATTCAGGAATTTCCTTAAGTTCCCTGAAGGTGGATGGCGGCGCCAGCGCCAATAATTTCCTGATGCAGACTCAGGCGGACATCATGGACGCGCCGGTGAAGAGGCCCAGCTGCATTGAGACTACGGCCATGGGGGCAGCCTATTTAGCGGGCCTGGCAGTAGGATGCTGGAAGAGCAAGGAAGAAGTCATAAAGAACTGGGCGATTGACCGGACTTTTGAGCCGAAGATTGGGGAAGACGAACGAAGGAAAAGGATAAAGGGCTGGAACAAGGCGGTAAAATATGCATTTGACTGGGCAAAGGACGAGGAGTAGAGCATGTATGACGTAGTGATAATCGGGGCCGGGGTCTCCGGCTGTGCCATTGCGAGGGAACTGGCAAAATATCGTGGGAAGATCTGTGTGCTGGAACGCAGCGAGGATGTCTGCACAGGAACGTCCAAAGCCAACAGCGGCATCGTCCATGCAGGGCATGACGCAAGGCAGGGGACTATGAAGGCAAGGCTGAATGTGCGAGGAAACGCGATGATGGATAAGGCATCGGAAGAACTGGATATTCCATTCATACGGAATGGGTCTTTGGTGGTCTGCACAGACGAAAAGCAGATGCCGGAACTTAAGCGCCTCTATGAGAATGGCATTGCAAACGGTGTTCTGGGACTGAGGATCGTATCCGGACCCGAATTAAGGCAGATGGAGCCCCATCTTTCCGATACGGCCGTAGCGGCGCTTTATGCGCCCACCGGAGGCATCGTATGCCCGTTTGAATTGAACATCGCGCTGGCGGAGAATGCCTGCATGAACGGCGTAGCATTCATCTTTCATGCAAAAGTGGATCGGATACGCAGGCTGCCGGGAGGCTATGAGGTGCACACAGAATCCGGCCAGTCTTATGAAGGAAGGACGGTTGTGAATGCCGCTGGCGTCTATGCTGATCAGATCCACAATCTGGCCTGTTCGCCTCCTATGGAGATTGTTCCAAGGAAGGGAGAGTATATGCTTCTTGACAAGGCAGCAGGAGGCCATGTCTCAAGAACCATATTTACGCTGCCGGGGTCCTACGGCAAGGGCGTGCTGGTTACGCCTACCGTCCACGGCAATCTGCTGGTAGGGCCTACGGCTTTGGATATCCAGGATAAGGAAGGCATCCAGACCACCAGGGAAGGGTTTAAAAAGATTAAGGAACAGTGTGGCCGGGCAGTAAAAGATATCCCCTTGAATCAGGTGATTACATCCTTTGCGGGCTTGCGGGCCCATGAAAAGGATGGGGACTTTATCATAGGGGAGGCAGAGGAAGGGTTCTATGACTGTGCGGGGATCGCGTCCCCGGGATTGTCCAGCTGCCTGGCAATTGGCGAATTGGTGGCAGGCATGGTAGAAGAACGGCTGAAACTTCCCGAGAATAAGGACTATATAGCAAGGCGGGAAGGAATCGTGCGCCCCGGTCAGATGTCCATTGAAAAGAGGGACGCATGGATTCGGAAATATCCGGCCTATGGCAATATTATCTGCCGATGCGAGATGATATCGGAAGGCGAGATCATAGACGCGATCCACAGGCCTCTGGGAGCCAGGACCATGGACGGGATCAAGCGAAGGACCCGTGCGGGCATGGGACGGTGCCAGAGCGGCTTCTGCTCTCCAAAGGTCATGGAGATTCTGGCACGGGAATGGAATACGGATCTGCTGGAAGTGAGGAAAGCATCTGACGAGTCCTGGATGCTTAAGGGCCGGGACAAAGAGGAATTATAGGGAGGCAAAAGGCATGGAAGAATACGACATCGTGATTATCGGCGGCGGGCCGGCAGGCCTGGCGGCAGCCCTGAATGCCAGGCATCAGGGAATCGAGCGCCTTTTGATCCTAGAGAGGGACAAGGAATTAGGCGGTATATTGAACCAGTGCATCCATAACGGATTCGGCCTCCATACATTTAAGGAGGAACTGACCGGCCCGGAGTATGCATGGCGTTATATCCGGCAGGTGCTGGAGCAGAAGATATCATATCGGTTGAATACAATGGTGGTAGACGTTGCGCAGGAAGACGGATGGAAGAGCGTGACAGCCATGAGCAGAGAAAAGGGAATGACGATGCTTCGCGCCAGAGCGGTCATCCTGGCAATGGGGTGCCGGGAGCGCCCCAGAGGAGCCCTTAATGTCCCAGGCTTTCGCCCGGCAGGAATCTATACGGCCGGGACAGCCCAGCGGCTGGTGAATATGGAAGGCTATATGCCGGGCAAAGAGATCGTGATCCTGGGCTCGGGAGATATTGGCCTTATCATGGCCAGGCGCATGACTTTGGAAGGGGCCACGGTAAAGGTGGTGGCCGAGATTATGCCGAAGTCCGGCGGCCTCACCCGGAATATCGTCCAGTGCCTGGAGGATTACGGGATTCCACTGAAATTGAACCATACGGTGATCGATATCAAGGGAAAAGACCATATTGAAGGGGTAACGCTGGCGCAGGTAGATGAAAACAAGGAACCCGTCCCGGGAACACAGGAAGCGTATCGCTGCGACACCCTGCTGCTGTCGGTAGGCCTGATTCCGGAGAACGAGCTGACCAGGGGACTGGGGGCCAGAATGGATGAAAAGACCCATGGACCCGTGGTGGATGAACGGCTGCAGACTACGGTGGCAGGCGTATTTGCGTGTGGAAACGTGCTCCATGTGCATGACCTGGCGGACCATGTGTCTCAGGAGGCTGCGGAGGCAGGAAAGCATGCAGCAGATTATGTAAAGGAGGCAGTATGAGGTGGAGAAAATGAAGATGACATGCATCGTATGTCCCAACGGCTGCCAGCTGGAGGTCCTTGTAGACGAGGATGAGGTGTCGGATGTGTCGGGAAATCGCTGCATGAGGGGGTATGTCTATGCCCAGAAAGAGGTTTTAAGCCCGACCAGGACGGTAACAACGACGCTTGAGGTGGAGGGAGGGGAACTTCCCAGGGTGTCGGTTAAGACGGAAAGAGAGATTCCCAAAGACCGCTACGATAACTGCATGCAGGCATTGAAGAATATTACGGTCAAGGCGCCGGTACAGATAGGAGATATCGTAGCGCAGAATGTGGCCGGAACCGGTATAGATGTGGTAGCAACGGTAAATGTGCATAAAAAATAAGAGTTTTTGTGGACAATTATGTTGAAATATACTAAAATAGTAATATCTACAGCAATTCAAGGAAGGAAGGGAACTAGTTTATGGAAAGAAATGTTATCGTAGGACAATCCGGCGGACCCACAGCAGCTATCAATTCAAGCCTTGCAGGAGTCTACCGTACAGCAAAGGACCGTGGAGCGAAGAAGGTATATGGAATGCTTCATGGCGTACAGGGGTTATTAGAGGAAAAATATATTGACCTGGCAGACCACATCAAGACAGAGCTGGATGCAGAATTATTGAAAAGAACGCCAGCCGCTTTCTTGGGATCATGCCGATATAAACTTCCGGAGATTCATGAGAATCGCGATGTATATGACAAGATATTTGCCATACTTGACAAATTGGATATTGAAGCGTTCATCTACATCGGTGGAAATGATTCCATGGACACCATCAAGAAGTTATCCGACTATGCGATCATCACAGGACATCCAACCAGATTCATCGGATGCCCGAAGACAATCGACAATGACCTGGCGCTGACAGACCATACGCCTGGATATGGAAGCGCAGCCAAATACATCGGCACGTCCATGAAAGAGATTATCCGTGACGGATTCTGCCTGGAATATGAAAAAGGCATCGTTACGATCGTAGAGGTTATGGGACGTAATGCAGGATGGCTGACAGGAGCCACAGCGCTGTCAGAAGGCGAGGACTGCGAGGGGCCGGATCTGATCTATCTGCCGGAGATTCCATTTGACCTTAAGAAATTCGGCGATAAGGTAAGGAAATTATTGGAGAAGAAGACGTCCATCGTAGTTGCGGTATCCGAAGGAATCCGTACCGATGATGGCACTTATGTATGCGAACTAGGCAACAGCATTGACTTCGTGGACGCATTCGGCCATAAGCAGCTGTCCGGAACCGCATCATACCTTGCAAGCTTTATTGCAGGAGAGATCGGCTGCAAGACCCGCGCGATCGAACTCAGCACGCTGCAGCGTTCCGCATCCCATGCCGCTTCCAGAGTGGACATCCTGGAAGCATACCAGGTAGGCGGCGCGGCCGTAAAGGCAGCAGATGAAGGAGATTCCGGCAAGATGGTGGTCCTCCAGAGACTGTCCGATGATCCGTACCAGTGCGGAACAGAAGTAAAAGACGTGCATAAGATTGCAAATGATGAGAAACTTGTTCCAAGAGATTGGGTGAACAAGGAAGGCACGTATGTGACGAGCGAGTTTATATCTTATGTCAGACCTTTGATTCAAGGAGACGTATCTCCGGTTATGGTAGATGGTATTCCGCGGCACTTGTATACGCCGAAGGAACTGAGTCATAAGTAGGAACCTTGGGTAATATTTAGATGGTTTTAGAGGACGGCCAAGGGAGGCGGGGTGCGGGCTGGCATCCCGTCATCCCCCGCCCGGCTCCCCTGCGTTCACAACTCCCCAAATTTTCCCAAAAACACTTGTATTTTTTTACGGAATCAAGTAATATATGTATTACTCTAATTATTCAAAAGAATCTTTTATATCTGACGTATCAATTTAATTCCCTACAAAAAGACAAAGGAAAAGGCAAGAAAAAGAGGTGATGTAATTGTCATCAAAAGAAGGTTATGATGTATTGCGCCTGATTGAGCATGGACAATCCTGCTATATTAGTTCGGAGTATGTAAAAGGGTGCACTTTAGCTGTCGGGCTCAGATACCATCCGAATCTGTCTAAGGAAAGACTTCTAGAGTGGATTCAGGATATTACCAGGCAATTGGGACTGATTCACAGATGCCGGGGTAATCCCTGCTATCGGTATGTGAACCCTTACAGCATCATAGTGACGCAGGAAGGCCAGCTGCATTTTCTGGATATGGATGCCAAGTCCAATGAAGAGCAGTTAAGATTTATGCAGAGAAGGGTAATCAGGGAGCATTTCCTTCCGCGGCAACAGGCCTATTACCAGAAGGCAAGCGTCCGACTGGACATCTACGGGCTTGGAAGGACGATCCAGTATATATTGTCGGAGGCAGATCCCGAACCGCCGCTTAAAAGGCGGGAAGAGGCAAGGTTCCATAAGATTATATCAAGGTGTCTGAAAGACACATCGAAACATTCCTATCAAGACATATCTGACATTCGTAGACAAATCCCATCTTACAGAAAAAGAAAAGAATCCCATCCAAAAGCAAGAAAAATCCTGGCTGTAGCCGGAACTGCCATTCTATCTGCCGCGGTTGTAACAACGGTGCTCTGGGGAGGGTACAAGCCGGAAGAATCCCACGAACCCGCAACAGAAATGGCAGAAAAGAAATCAATAAATAAAAGCGCGGTCAATGAGGGCACGGTCAATAAAGACACGGACGATCAAGAGGCAGCGGACGAAGAAGCATATCTGGAACTTGCAATGGCTTACTTCCTGGAACTGAAAGATTATAAAAAGAGCCTTGAATATCTTGCGCTCATATCGGATGACTATGCACCGGCCAAACACATGGAAGCCATCGTAAAAGCGCTGGATGGAGGCGGAGGCGCTGGGGAAGCCGCGGGAGTACGCCGGGACTTGAAGAAGCATCTTCTCGAACTAGAAAAGGAGGCGCCGAAAGATCAAAAAGATCGTTGTGATCTATGTCTGATCAAGGGTTACAGTCTCTTGGAATCCAAAGACGGGGCAGGAAATATTCTGAGGCTGGGAGAAGAATGGCTTGGACGGGAAGGCTTGGACGACCGGGAGGTAAAGGAAGTAAAAGAGTATATGGCAAGCGCCTATGAGCAGACGGACGCGTTTGAGGAGGCGGCGCATGTCTGGGAAGAGATATTGGAATTAGAGTCAGAGGAGAAGAAACGGGAAGAAGTATACAAGAAGATGGCAGTCCTCTATGAGGCATGCGGGCAGAAGGAGATGGCGCTTAATACCTGTATAAAGGGCGTCGGGGAACTGGAAGATTCAAAGGATCTGGGAATCCTGCATATCCGGCTTTTGTGCAAGGATACAGCCATCAGCCGGGAACTGTGCGTCCAGACGATCCGGGAATATATTGGCAGGATGCCAGAGATTCTTGAGAAAGAAGAGTTTCAGAAGTTGCAGAAGGAATATGAGATTCGAGTGGAAGGGGAAGAAGTATGGATAGGAAATTAAAGAGTATTTTAGCATTGGTCATTGTATTAGGAATGATATACTGGCAGCAGTCGTCAATTCTGCATGCGGAAGTCCCAAAGGCAGCAGGGACGTCAAAATCGGGATTGTCAAAAACGAGAACATCGAAGGCGTCGAATACCCCCGGGGCATTAGAACAGCCAGAAGATCCGCAGGTTCCGGAAGAGCCAGAGCCTCCGGAGGAGCCTATCGAGTGCTTTCAGGTATCCATTCCGCCGGAAGATGGGGAAAATGGATACTATATTACGAAGCCGGAAGTTGAGATTACGCATGTGAGCGAGGCGGGAGTTACAAAATACAAATTTGCCGACAGCGAAGGACAGACGAGGGAAGGGGAACTGGCGCAGAAAGACGGTGCGGCCAGGATAGAAGGGGAGCAGTTTAAGGAAGGAATCAACAGACTGTCGATCTGGATGGAAGATGGAGAAGGGAAGCAGGTGGAGGAGTATAGCCTGGATAAGGATTTCCTTATTGATACGCAGGCGCCTGCTATTTGGATTGGGGCGCCCCGGGGATTTGAGGCATGGTATCAGGAGGCGGTATCAATAACGGTAACAGGAGAGGACGGGGAGTTGGGAAGCCAGATTGAAGAGGTGGTTTGCGCTTCTGGCAATTCCAGGGTGGGAAGGAGCAAGGAACTGCCAGCCGCCTTCCAGGTGGCTTGTGCATCCGCCAAAGGAAATGCTGTGAAGATTACGGTAACGGCAAGGGACCGGGCGGGGAATACGGCCAGCCGTTCTTGCGGCCTTTTCATCGACCGGCTGCTTGTAGAGGAGGAAAATGTAATTGAAGATATGAGGGCATGGGTCCGCCGGGAAGACCCGCAAGGAAATGCCGGAGAGATTCCGGTATCGGAATGGTCGGATACAGAATCCGGGAAATGTGCCAGACAGGTACTGGCTGATGACGGCATCTATCAGTTGAGCCTGTCCTGCACGGACAAGGCCGGATATGAGGCAGGGAAGGAGGCTCGGTTCATCATTGATACGAAGAGTCCGTTAATAAGCTACGTAGACCGTCTGGATAACCAGTACCTGAAACGTTTCTGCTGGAATTATCCTGCCAGCGAATGGATTCGGGACTTTACCAGTTATACATACACCATACTTTTGGATGGAAGAATCTATCCCATGGGGCAGGAGGTCCTGGAAGAAGGACGGCATACCCTGGAAGTCAAGGCTATTGACGCCGCTGGCAACACAGGTACAGCGAAGGCCAGATTTGTCATCGACCATACCCCTCCCCAGGTAGTGTTTCAGGACGTGGAAGACGGGAAGGACTACGAGGAAGAGAAGACTTTCCAGGTAACCCTCGAAGATCAGGAGGATCAGATTGATGAGATAAAGATTAACGGGGAGGTGCAGAAGACGAATAAAAGGAGCAGGATTTACCAGTTTACGGTACAGGACTTAAAGAATTATGAGATCGAGGTCAAGGCATCCGACTATGCGGGCAATCAGGCTGTCGGCCATATACAGTTCCAGGTGTTGCCAAAGGAAACGGTATTTCAAAGGCTGGTAAAGCCGATAGAAAAGAAACTGAGGGCAGATGATAAGGAGAGGAAGGATGAAGCCCCCAAAAAATGGCCAATAATATGCATGATTTTTATCCTTTTTTTGGCAATTACAGTGTTAATATACTATAAAAAGAGGAAAAAGAACGGCTTTTTCTTGCGATAATCCGGTCTGAAGGAGATGGGACTGTCTTTAAAAGAAATCACTTATTTGATGAAGGAGGAGATCGATAAAGACCATACGCGAATCCATATCACTGGATGGTTCGGCTGCCAAACAGCCAGGATATTGAATATAAGATATTCGTAGACAGCATCCACGCTTCCTACATCTATCTTCCAATTATTCCATATTCCGATGAGGAACAGTGGCTTAAAAAAAGAGATAAAGAAATGCCAGATCGAAGTTATATGATCTGGCATTTCTTTATGTGGTAACGCCGTTGGAAGCGATTTTTAAAAATTCTTCCATGGCCCTTGTCACGTACCGTGTCTCTTTGTGGTAGAAATAGATGCTGCGACCGGCATAGTCTGCATCCAGCTTGTAATAGTAGCAGTCCTCTCCATTAGGAATGTGGGCAAGAAGCAGATCGCTGACAAATGTAACACCCATTCCATAGCAGCAGATATGGAAAGCGGTGACCTGCTGATCCAGTTTCAGGATAATGTTGGGCGAAAATGACTGAACCTGACAGATCTTTTCAGCCCGGGATCTGGTATCGTTGCCGGAACGAAGGAGAATGAAAGGATCATCCTGGAATAGGGAAAGCGGAACGCAGGGCGTTTCTTCTTTCACATGCCTGCGATCCAGCACATCCTGGATCGTAAGGCGATAAGAAGCAGCCTTTTCATTGGAAGCAAAAGACGCGGGCACAGCCAGGAGAAGTGTTTCCTGGGTATATAGGTGATGATGGTAGATCGCATCCGGGAATGAGGAATTATCAATGACCATATCCAGTGTTCCTCGGAAAAGCAGATCCACCAGCTGAGGCGTATTCGCCTCCACCAGATGTACCTTTACCAGAGGATACTTCTTGGTGAAGCAGGTGATTACCGGGGGAAGGATATAGGAAGCGAATAGATTGCTTCCTCCGATTGCGATCTGGCCTGTCTTCAGCTCATTCAGGTCATTGAGATAATTCGCGAACCGGCTCTGGGTATCCATGATCTCTTCGACGGCCTTGATATAATGCCGGCCGCATTCCGTCAACTGTATCGGGCTTACGCTGCGGTCAAAGATTGGCGAGCCTATGTGCTCTTCCACCTTCTTGACGGTGGCGCTTAAGGATGGCTGGCTGATATACAGGTTTGCCGCAGCCTTGGAAAAACTCCGCTCTTTGTACACTTCATACACATAGTTCATAGAATTAAACATCTCAGATATCCTCCCTGTTTCTACCTATTCATATTGTACCATGATTTGTAAACTCGTAAAAGACCTGGCTGACAAATCAGGCATATGTCTTGCCAGACTTGATGGGAATGAACATATGATGCGAGGGGCCTGCGCTTGACAGGCCCCTTGCTTAGCGAGAAGGGTGTATTTTATGGCCAGATAGCCCTCGCTTTCTTGGCATCTACCACTCGTTTCACAGCGATCAGGTAAGCGCCGGTCCGCAAGGTGGCGTTGTTTGATTCCGCAATGTTCCATACGGCGTCAAAGGCGGAATCCATGATGTCTTTGAGTTTCTCGTTGACGGTTTCTTCTGTCCAGTTGACAGACTGGATGTTCTGTACCCATTCAAAGTAGGATACCACGACGCCGCCTGCGTTTGAAAGGATGTCAGGAACAACCATGATATTCTTTTTCTTCAGGATATCATCTGCTTCGGAAGCAGTCGGGCCATTCGCGGCTTCGATAATGATATCCGCCTTTATCTTTTCGGCGTTGGAGAGATTGATCTGGTTTTCCAGGGCAGCGGGGATCAGAAGTTTTACATCCAGTTCCAGAAGTTCAGCGTTGCTAATGCGCGTGATGCCTTCCTCCTGATATCCGGACAGCAGGTTCTTCCGGTCTTTGGACAGGTATTCGAGTATCTGCGGGATGCAGAGGCCTTCTTTCTTATAGAGGCCTCCGGATACGTCGCTGACCGCAACGACTTTCAATCCTCCCTGATAAAGAAGTTTGGCTGTCACGCTGCCGACATTTCCCATTCCCTGAATAGCCACGGTGGTGCCTTGTGCAGGAATTCCTTTTTTCTTCAGTACATTCTTGACGGTGAACATAACGCCGCGCCCGGTAGCCTCGCTTCTTCCAAGCGCTCCGCCAAGTTCGATCGGCTTGCCTGTAACAACTCCGTGAACGCAGTGGCCTTTGAGCATGCTGTAGGTGTCCATCATCCATCCCATAACAGCTGCGTTTGTTCCTACGTCAGGAGCAGGAATATCCTGTTCCGGTCCGATCAGAGGC
>OBXV01000821.1_pt1 | contig 10552 bp, 5 predicted proteins | sample 1495451 | NCBI WGS metagenome assembly OBXV01 (sample SAMEA2580178, study PRJEB22360) | human gut metagenome | biome: human gut; feature: human-associated habitat; material: faeces | place: Denmark | collected 2008/2010
TGTCTCTGCATCTTCTAGTTCTTTGTTTTCCCCGAAACTATTTATGATGCCGTTTACATTAATTACTGGATACTCAAAATAAAGATTATTCAAAAACTTATTATATTGGGGCAATTCTATTCCCGCCGTCTCCATCAATAAGGTTGAAAGATAATTCGCACTTATTTTTTCAAACTCTCTTTCTTCAATATCATAATTTGCCCAAATCATAAAAGGCACTATATACTCTCTTTGTTTTTCTTCCAAAGACAGATCCTCTATCTTTTTCCCATATAGTTCTTCCAAGAATTCCTGCTCAATCGCCGGCTGATGATCTCCAAACAGCAAGATCACTGTCGGTTCCTGAATCTGCTGAAAATATGATATTAGCACCTCAAGCGCAGCATCCGAATTATGTAGCGTTGTCAAATACTGCTCTGTTAACGGATAATCCCCATTCATATTGATTGTTATATCTTCCGAACACTTAAATGTATACCCCCCGTGATCTTGCATTGTAACATTAAAAATAAACTTTTTGTCATTTTCATCCTGTTCATATAGTCCTATTACTTTTTCATAAGATACCTTGTCACTTGGGTATGCTCTGAAGAATTCTATATTCTCATCTTCATATTCATCATAAAAATGCATCTCATCGAATCCCAGCCACGGATAAGCATATTCGCGATTCCATCCAGAAGCAAAATACATATGTAAAGCCATTGTAGAATACCCTTTATTTTTAAGAATTTTACACAGAGAAACCGTATTTTCATTCACCGCGGACTGGTATGGTATACTTCCTACCGGCAGGTCTTCCAATTCAACATCATTATCATTCCCAGTATCATTATAACAAAAGTTCCAACTATACCATTACGTGTTGTTTCTTTTTTTGTATAGTTTCTTAAAAATATCTTTATCCTCTCCAGCTCCAAGTTCTGTCAATTTTTTACATATTTCTACCTTTTTCATAACAAATCGACATTAGTATTATAGAAGAGCAAAAAACATTTTCAATAAACATTTTTTAAAATAGTTACCCATAATATAAAAATAAGCCCACCTCTAAAGGCAGACTTATTTTTATCATACTCATTTTCTTACTTTGGTGCATCTACATACCCAAGCCACTTACCATTTGCATCAAACTTGGAATATTTTGTTCCTTTATCAGTTTTATACACACCATCCGCGCACATTTTTCCATTTTCATCGGTCCAATACCAAGAACCATTCGATGAAATCCATCCATTATATGGCATACCATTATCATCAAAATAATATTTTTCTACATAAGTTTCTACTTTTCCGGTATTCGGATTCGTAAATGTTGCAGTATACTCATACCATCCTGTTGCCATAACGCCGTTTTTGTCAAATCCATAATTTTTACCGTCTATCGTGTATATATTATTCTCATATCGGTTACCATTCACCGGATCCAGATAATACCATTTGCCATCAAGCCGTAGCCATTCCTTATGTACCGCTCCGCTCTCTTCACAGTAATACCATGTATAATACTTGTGAATCATTCCAGTCTCAGGATCTTTTACAGTGCTTGAATACTTATACCATCCGATTGTCATCGCTCCGGATCTGTCAAAGCAATAATCTTTACCATCTATTGTCTTCTTTCCATTAGCATACATCTTTCCATCCGATGAATCAAGGTAATACCATTTACCGCTTATTAATGCCCATCCCTTATACATCGCTCCATTGGCATTAAAATAGTACCATGTAGTATCATCCAGGTACCAGCCAACAGCCATTGCACCAGATTTATCAAATCCGTACGCAACATCGGCAATGGTGAAAATCCCTTCTGCATACATTGCTCCATCTGAGAGGCCCAGATAATACCATGTATTTCCACTCAGGATCCACCCTTTCTTCATCGCTCCACTAGCATCAAAATAGTACCATGTTTTATCACTCAAATACCAGCCAACAACCATTGCGCCAGATTTATCAAATGCATATTCCGCACCGTTGACTGAATATATGCCGTCCTCATACATCTTTCCGTTCGATGAATCCAAATAGTACCAAGTCTTTCCACTCAGCAGCCATCCTTTAAACATTGCTCCACTGGCATCAAAATAGTACCAGCCTTTTTCATTCTTATGCCAGCCTGTAAGCATCCATCCATCTTTATCAAAAGCATAATATGTCCCACTAATTTCATAAATGCCATTTGCCGGATAACTTCCACTATTATACCGATACCACCAACGTTTCCCGGAAAGAACCCATCCTCCCGGCTCAGTGACTTTCTGTCCTGGTTCCTCATCTTCGACAACATCATCCGGATGCTCCTCATCTATATCGTTGTATGTCTCATCATCCGAACTATCGTCTATTCTTTTGTCCGTCTCATCACCTGCATTATCACCGGTTCCGTCATCTGTCTCATCGCCTGCGTTATCACCGACCCCGTCATCTGTCTCATCGCCTGCGTTATCACCGGTTCCGTCATCTGTCTCATCGCCTGCGTTATCATCGGTTCCATCATTGGTTTTAGCATCATTCGAAGTATTATCCTCGGCATCATCCCCTTCATTTTCTGCATAAACGGTCTCTGTCTTCTCAACCACCGACCGAACTGAACCAGCATCTTTAGCAGATACTAACATTGCCTGTGACATAACTAATGACACCGTCAAAAAGACCGATACTAATTTTATTGTCCTTCTCTTCATAACATTCCTCCTCAACTAGAATTATATACCTGATATAAGGTTACCTTAACGCTGGCATCTTTGTCAATGTTTTCGAACCCATAATCCAGATTCATCTACATAATACCTGCCTTCATCTACCCACTCAGCAGTTGCCATCGTTCCGTCTGCCTTTAAATAATAATTACCTACCCAGGCATTGGAAACCATAGCGCCGTTTCCGGCCATATAATACCATTTTCCGTCTATTCGCTGCCATCCTGTCGTCATCCAGCCCGACGCGTCGAAATAGTACCAATATCCATCAATATACTCCCAATCAGAAGCCGTATAGCTTCCGTCAGCATGCCGATACCACCAATATCCTCCAGAAGCAATCCACTGTGCCCGGTGCCTGTTCACATCCCACACACCCGAAGCATCTACATAATAATCTCCAATCCATCTGTCCGTTGCCAGCACTCCACTTGTACCAAAATAATACCAATTGCTCCGGATCAACTGCCAGCCCGTCACCATCCAGCCTGACGCGTTAAAATAGTACCAGTCTCCATCAATATATTCCCAATCAGAAGCCGTATAACTTCCGTCAGCATGCCGATACCACCAATATCCTCCAGACGCAATCCATCTATTTTTTTGAACTGATTCAGACCAGATTCCCGATTCATCCACATAATAATCTCCGATCCAGGTATCTGTCACCTTCTGTCCACTTTGACTAAAGTAATACCAGTCTCCTCCAATCTTCTGCCACCCTGTTGCCATCCAGCCTGATGCGTCAAAATAATATCTTACACCATCAATCATTTCCCATTTATTCCCAGAATAGTTTCCGTCTCCATGACAATACCACCACCGGTTTCCCGACGCGATCCATTGTGCTGTTGAATACTTAGCGATCCATACTCCATTCTTATCCACATAATGACCACTGATCCATTCATCCGTCAGCATCTTGCCATCGGGGGCAAAATAATAAGTCTTTCCGTCGATCTTCTGCCAGCCAGTTACCATCTTACCGTCTTCTTCACAATAATAAAAATCGTCCTTATATTCTATCCATTCAGACCTCGCAAAACTGCCTTCTTTCCAGTATTTCCAACCATCATCTGTCAAAACCCACCTGTTTGCAGTTTCAACAGCCCCCATTTTATCAAAACAATACTCTGCACCATCTATCACATGGCTGCTGCTGTCCGTATAGGTTCTTCCATTGTCATCAAAGTAATACAGTTTCCCGTCTATCTCCATCCACTCTGATTCTGTCTTCACATATTCTGTCAGAATGCCTTCTTCTGTAAATTCTCCTACAACTGCAGCAGAATCTGTTGCAGTCGCAAAAACTTCTGCATCTGGCATACATGCTTTTTCTCTTTCATTATAAAAGTCCATAAAACCGGTGATTATAACCGTCTTAGGATTCAGAGATGTCAGGAAATACGTCGTGTTATTGTAGTCAATAGAATGATGGCACATCTTCAGCAGATCAATACTAATTGTTTTGCCCGTATTTGTCTTCGACTCGTCAATAGAAACTTTACGTTCTCTTGTCTGATACAATTGCTCATCCGGTGTACTTAGCGTGACTCCATTCCATTCTTCATAAGTAACAGTCTCGTAATCATCTGACACCTGGACTGCACTATTTTCCTCTTCCTTATCTGTATCCTCTTCCGTCCAAAGTGGATCTATCAGAAGTTGTGCAATCTTGGCAGTGTCGCCGCACTCTGTAGCATCGCTTACCCAAGGATCCATATCCGCAGTCAATAAAGCAACTTTATCAAATGCGGTCACCTTCGTAACAAAACTGTTACAATTCTCATCCGGAACCGGAATGATATTCCCGTCACTGTCACGTTCCCGCTCCGTATTCATAACCTCAATCTGCATATCTCCCATCTTAAAGGACAGATACTGCTCATTCTCCGGATTGTCCAGATTGGTGATAATCTCCGTCCCCTGCTCTTTCGCAGTTTCTATCATGCAATCATACACATATTGATTATCCCACAATCGATCCCCTGTAGTTCTCTCAACATAGTAAGGATCATTCGGATATGTTTTATGCCCATCATACAGATATTCATCCTTATATTCATTAATATACAACCGATCCGTCGGGAAATGTCTCAGTATCTCATCCCCACTTCCAATATGATCACTATGGGAATGCGTTGCAATATAGAAATCCAGTTTTTCAACCCCAAGCTGTTCCAGATAATGTATCACCTGCTGCTCATATCCGATTCCAATCGTAACCCCTTCTCTAAGTTCATACTCTTCACCATCCGGGTAATCCCAGTCTTCTCCAGAATCCACCATTCCATATTGCCCATTACTCTCCAGCAATATCGCATCTGTCGTACTATTCAGCGATATAAAATGAATCTTTGTTCCTCCGGAAGCTTCAGCATCACCTTGGAACACCAATACCGCTATTCCCAACAATAAGATTGATAATACCCCTTTCAACCCTTTTCTGTCAAAGAATTGCATCATTACTTCTCCTCGTATTTTTCACTAGAATCAAATCTTTTTCACTCTCGGCATCTTCCGTCTGTACCAAAATCGTACTCCACTCCATCAACCTGAGCCCTGCCAACTGCCATTGCTCCACTGCCATACAGATAGTATTTTGAATCTCCTATGGTCTGCCATCCAGTCATCATCTTTCCATCAGCATTCAGATAATACCAAGTGTTTCCCTGATATAACCATCCAATATGTGCTGCTCCTGAACCGTTAAAATAGTACCAGATTCCGTCTATCTGCCGCCAGCCGGTCGCCATTGCTCCCGAACTTTCCAGATAATAGATTGCACCAGTTACTGTTGTTAACCCCGTTACCATCTTTCCATCCGTCCCCAGATAATACCAGGTATTCCCAATCAATTGCCAGCCAGTAGTCATTGCTCCCGAAGAACCATTAAAATAGTACCAGGTTCCATCAATCAGATGCCAGCCAGTTTCCATTGCTCCCGAACCATTAAAATAGTACCAGGTTCCACCAATCAGACACCAGCCAGTCGCCATTGCTCCTGAACCATCCATATAATACCACGTATTCCCAATCAACTGCCAGCCAGTTACCATCGCCCCCGAACTATTAAAATAATACCATGTTCCATCGATCAGATGCCAGCCAGTTTCCATATATCCGTCAGCATCAAACCAGTACCAGTTACCTCTGATATTCTTCCATGTATTTGCCGGATAACCACCTGCGAAATAACGATACCACCATCCATGACCGTCCTTCACCCAGATTCCTTCCGTCATCACATAACCTTCTGCATAATCTGTTCTAGGCGTAACAATCTGTGTATAATCTTTATATCCGAAATCTATATCTACATCCCCGCCAATTCCATTGACTCGTCCAGTACTGCAACACTGCCATATTCCACGTGGTATAGATGTAGAATAAGTGCCTCCATACCGTGCAACCCACATTTCCACGTCTGTGATCTGGCTGATATCTATATGATTCCTGTACCAGTTTTCATTGCAATACAACATCGGTGTATATCCCGCCGCGTGAATCTCATCACAATAAGCCTTTGCTATCTTCCCCAATTGCGTCTTGCTCAGCGATGCTTGAGAGGAATCTTCCAGATCAATTACTACTGGATAGGACACCAGATAGCCTTTCATATTAGAGATAACAAATTGCGCATCTGCAATAGCTTCCTCTTCACTCTTCACTCTTCACTCTTCGCCGTACTGTAAAAATACACGCCTACCGGAATCCCGGCCGCATTCGCATTTTGCATATTGCGTTGATAATATGTGTCCAATTCATGTATTCCATGCCCCAATCTGATCAACGCGAATTGAATTCCATCGTCTTTTACCGCCTGCCAGTCAATATTACCCTGCCACTGTGATACATCAATTCCCTTCAGGCTTCCTGACTCATGGACATTATTATCTACCCAATATCCATTAGAGTCAAAATAATACCAACTGCCATTTATCTTTCTCCATGATGTTTTTGGCCAGCTACCGTCATTATACTGATACCACCAACGGCCATCGGCAGTCTGAACCCATCCTTCCACAGCACTGGCATAAAAACTTATCGCGTCTTCCATTTCCGTCTCTTTTCCTAAGGACGCTCCCGCTGTCTCAGTTTCTTTCGCACGAACCGGTAATACCATTACCGTCATAATCACCAGCACCGCAAAACACATCTGCATAAAGATCTTAATCTTTTGATTCATACAATTTAAACGATTCATGAATATTCCTCCCGTACAATTTTCATTTCTTTATTATATAGGATTCTTCTGCAATTAGCAATCAAAAAGGAGCGCCCCGTCATGAGACGCCCCCAATCTTTCTTAATAAACAACTACCGTTGTACCTGCCGGAATATTGTCATATATCCACTTCGCATTCCCAATCTCAAGCCTTACACATCCATGAGAAAGCTGCATTCCAACTCTTCCGTCCTGAAGCGTTCCATTCTTATTATACAGAACACTATGGAACAGATAATTACCATAAAACTGAGTATACCAGTAACATCTTGCCGCTCCCGAATCAAAATAATACCCTTTTGACTGTACTTTAAAGACGCCTGACACTGTTGGGGTAGATGGCTTTCCCGGTGCGCAATTCCAATAATTTATCATGCCCCAGTTTCCGCATCTGCCTGAGAAAACGCCGACCTTACATGCGCTTCTGTCAACGAGAATCAGATAATTGGTATTGCTGCTATAAGGCTGCGCTTTCAGCGACATCTGCATCTCGCCTTCGGTAAGCATTGCGCCGCTTGCCGAAAGTCTCCAGCCATCAATCGTCGTATTCCTTGCCATAAGTCCTTCGCTTCCGCCGTGCGGATCATTTGCCGAATAAAAATAATACCAATAACCGCCAATCATCTGCCATCCGGTTCTCATTGCTCCATCTCCGGCAAAGAAGTACCAGCCGCCTCCTATCTGTAGCCAATTGGTCGCCATTGCTCCGCTTGAGTGCAGATAATACCAAGTACCGTTTATCTTCTGCCAGCCGCCGCATAACATCTTATTGCAATTTGCAGGATCAAAATAGTACCACGTACCTCCTACATTCCTCCAACCCGATGCAATCAATCCTGACGGATCATAATAATACCAGTCTGATCCATCTTTATGCCAGCCGCTTCTCATTGCACCCTGCTGATTGAAATAATATTCATGCTCGCCGATCTTCATCTTGCAATTTACAGCCATCAAACCTGGATATTCCTCATTATCCGCATCCAGATAATACCAGTGTCCGTTAACAAACTGCCAGCCTGTTACCTTGGCCCCGCTTCCATTCGTAAAATACCAGCCTTCCGGACGCTGCACCCAGCCTGTATACATACTTCCACTTCCGGAGAAGAAATAAGTTGCTCCTTCGATATTCATTTCACAGTTGGCTGCCATTAATCCTGGATATTCCTCATTATCTCGATCCAAATAATACCATGATCCATTTACCAACTGCCATCCGACTGCTATCGCACCGCTTCCGCCTGCGTAATACCAGCCTTCCGGGCGCCGTACCCAACCCGTACGCATAGCACCGCTTACATCAAAGAAATAATATGCCCCAGCAATATCCATTTTACAATTTCCTGCCATCAGACCAGGATATTCCTCATTATCTGCATCCAGATAGTACCATGCTCCAAGCAACTGCCATCCGGTTGCCATCGCACCGCTTCTGCCTGCATAATACCAGCCTTCCGGACGCTGCACCCAGCCTGTACGCATAGCACCGCTTGCGTCAAAGAAATAATACGCGCCGTTAATTTTTTTCTTGCAGTCCGCCGCCATCACTCCTGGCTTTTCTTCATTTGCGCCATCCAGATAATACCATGCTCCATTCAAATACACCCATCCAGACACTTTCTTTCCTGATGCATTATAATAATACCAGTCTTTCTCCGCGTCCTGATACCATCCATAATGAATCTCTTCTTCCGGCTGCTTCGGTTTCTCAGGTTTATCTGGTTCTGCATCCGGCTCCTCTGATTCATCCGTCTCTGTATCCGGTTCCTCTGATCCATCCGGTGCTTCCGTCTCTTCTTCATTCCCCGTATCTACAACAGTTTCTCCAGCATCTTCAATTGTTACATCATCCCCTGGCATCTCTGCCGTCTCATCAAAAGCCGCCGGATTTTCCATTGTTTCTTCCAGCACAATTCTTTCTTCTTGTCCTACCTCCTCCGCCGCATATCCTATCAGCGATGGTTGTAGCAGCGCAACACATAACAGCGCCGCCCATTTTTTCAGATTCTTTCGCTTCATCAAGCCTCTACCTCCTTATTCGTTATAAATAGCGTCTTACAAGCGCCAGCACGTTACCTGAATCCCATTGTTCATAATACTCTACGCCTTGTATCAAAGTACCATACTTATAATTTAGCGCATGCATCAGCATTCCATCTCCCAGATACAATGCTACATGTGTGTAAGAACCTCTTGAAGAATAGACCAATACATCTCCCGGCTTCCATACAGACATATCATCTTTGTAAATATTAACTCCTCCAACTGCCTGCTGCGTCGTTGTTCTTGGTATTGTCACACCGCCCAGATAATACAGCGCCCATTGCGTAAAACCGCTGCAATCCCAGCCGCTTGTAGTTGTTCCTCCATAAACATACGGTACTGTAATATATTTCTTAATCTCCTCTATCTTGCCTTGAATATCATAGACAGCAACTCCGCTTTCCGTAATCTTCCAGCCGTCGATGATCCCACTCGTCGCCATTACGCCATAGATTCCGCCGTTAGGATCATCCTTCTGATAAAAATAATACCAGGATCCACCAATCATCTGCCAGCCCGTCTTCCTGGCACCATCCGCTCCAAGATAGTACCATCCCTCTTCAAGCAACAGCCAGTTCGATGCCATAGCACCGCTTCCTGTCAGATAATAGTATTGTCCATCAATCATCTGCCAACCGCCAGCCGTCATCAGGCAGGGATATTCTGCATTATTTCCATCCAAATAATACCACGCATTCCCAAGAAGCAGCCAACCTTTCTGAGCGGCTCCACTTGCATCCGCATAATACCAACCTTCCGGGCGCAATACCCATCCGACCAACAAGCTGCCACTAGAAGCAAAGAAATACTTGTTTCCTCTTATCTCTTTTTCACAATCTGAAAGCATACGTCCCGGGCAATCCACATCTGCGTCGTCCAGATAGTACCAGGTATTGCTTGACAGCAGCCATCCACTGTACATAGAACCATCTGCATTAAAATAATACCAACCACTGCCGTCAAGATACCATCCGGTAACCATGTAGCCAGCCTCATTAAAGCCATATCTTGTACCATTAATCTCGACAATCTCACCCATCGGCCATGTGCCGTCTTTATACGCAAACCACCACCCGGTTCTGTTCAAGACCCATTTGCCACTTTTGGCTGCTGCCCTAACATACAAAGTTGCTTCTTCCGCCCCAGTTTCTATATTCTCCTGATAAACCGACGCTTCTTCTGCCTCAGTTTCTATATTTTTCTGATAAGCCAGTTCTTCATCCAATGCCTCATCTATGAGATCAGAAGCATCTTGCAGATCCTCACCTTGAGCATCCTCAATACTTGCCTCTTCCTGCCCTGCTCCCACAATCTCTTCTGAAGCTTCAGCCATTCCCGTCCACAAAAACAACACTGACATCAAGACAAGGCTCTGTACAATAATTCTCCTCATTCTTAAATCCTCTTTAAGTAATTAGTACTGCAAAACCTTACAGCCTTATTTTTCTTTAAACCCTTATATGTTCAAATAATTCATGCTATTTGCAAATAAAAAACAATCTCCTCCTCTTTTAAAATTTAATTAGAGTTATCACATAAGCAAGCATCAATACGAAATGTATCATTACTCTGGATA
>OBXV01000822.1_pt1 | contig 10544 bp, 6 predicted proteins | sample 1495451 | NCBI WGS metagenome assembly OBXV01 (sample SAMEA2580178, study PRJEB22360) | human gut metagenome | biome: human gut; feature: human-associated habitat; material: faeces | place: Denmark | collected 2008/2010
TATTATTTAGAAAGATTAATCAAACTACACAAAGCGAGGAGGAAATGTAAATGAGAAAAAGATTTCTTGGTGTATTGTTATCGGCAATTATGGTTGTATCAACATTAGCTGGATGTGGGGGCAATAGTGCAAAAGAGGATACAGTGCAAGGGGATGGTACAACAAATAAAGTAGCACAAGGGGGAACGACAGGAGAATTAGAAGGAGAGATTACATTTTGGCATTCTTTTACACAAGGGCAACGTCTTGACGTCATTCAAGAAGCGGCAGATTCCTTTATGAAAGAAAATCCAAAGGTCAAGATTAACATCGAAACTTTTTCATGGGGGGATTTTTATACAAAATGGACGACAGGGCTTGCATCTGGTAATGTTCCTGATATGAGTACAGCTCTTCCAGGACATGTAGTGGAAATGATCGATTCTGATGCCATTATCCCATTAAATGGATTGATTGATAGTATTGGAAGAGATAAATTCGCAGAAACTGCTATTGAGGAAGGGACAAAAGATGGAAATAACTATTCTGTCCCATTATATTCTCATGCACAGGTTATGTGGTATCGAAAAGATTTGTTAAAAGAAGCTGGATTAGAAGTCCCAAAAACATGGGATGAATTTAGAGAAGCGGCAATTGCTCTCACAAACAATGATGTGTATGGAGTATCTTTCCCATGTGGCTCTAATGACTTAATGGGCACAAGATTTTTGAATTTCTATGTTAGAAGTGGTGGTGGAAGTTTATTAAACGATGATCTTACCGCTAATTTAACGAGTGATTTAGCAATTGATGGAATTAATTATTGGGTGGATCTATATAAACAATGTTCTCCAAAAGATTCTGTAAACTATGCAGTATTAGATCAAGCAACTTTATTCTATCAAGGAAAAACAGCTTTTGATTTTAATAGTGGATTCCAGATCAGTGGTGTAGAAGCAAACTCACCAGATCTAGTGAGCCAGATTGACTGTGCACCGATTCCAAAAATCAATGAAAATGATGAAGAAACAGGAATTGAAACTTCTAATATTCCAATGGTTATTTGGAAAAATTCCAAACATCCAGAAGTGTGTGAAGCATTTATAAAATACCTCTATGAAAAAGAGCGTTACATAGATTTCTTGGATGCAACACCAGTTGGTATGCTTCCTTCCATTAAAGGAATTGCGGATTCACCAGAATATCAAGAAAATGAAACGGTAAAACAATTTTCAAATGCGGTTGATGTTATTGGTCACGCAGTAGACATTGGAACTGCCATTGGATTTGAACATGGACCAAGTGTGCAAGCGGGACTCTTAACATCCCAAGGAATTGTGGAGTCTATGTTCCAAGATATTATTACAAATGGAACGGATGTAAAAGAAGCGGCACAAAAAGCAGAAAAACAGTTAAATGACTTATTTAGTACAGTAGAATAAAGAAATGTGTAAGGAAGAAGGTATCTTCCGTTAGAAAAACGGGGATGTGATAGCATCTCCGTTTTTTCTATTATTCTATCGTTTATAAGTTTTTTGTGTTTGAACCAATGACAGAGAGGTGGGGATATATGGTGAAAAAACAAGGACAATATAATGTAACAAGGTGGATTTTTGTATTGCCAGCTATGATTGTTGTTGGAGCTTTATTGCTCTATCCAATTTTCTCAAGTGTATATTTTAGTTTTACAACAAAACATTTAATTAAACCAGTCTATCATTTTTGCGGGTTTGATAATTATAAAGCGGTATTATCCGATGGCTCTTTTTTCTCGGCATTTTTTAATTCCTTAAAATGGACAGTTTTTTCATTAGTAGGGCAGATTCTTATCGGGTTTAGTTCTGCATTGGCGTTAAATCGTGTAAAACATTTAAAAGGTATTTATAAGACATTATTAATTATTCCATGGGCTTTTCCATCTATTGTGATTGCTCTTTCATGGAAATGGATTTTGAATGGAGTATATGGTTTTTTACCAAACTTACTAGTACAGCTTGGGATTACGGATACACTACCTCAATTTTTAAGTGATGGACATATGGTTTTTATTACCCTTGTTCTTATTAATATTTGGTTTGGTGCGCCGATGATTATGGTTAATGTATTATCCGCTTTACAAACAATACCACAAGATCAATATGAGGCGGCACAAATTGATGGAGCAAGGGGCTATCAATCCTTTTTACATATTACGATTCCCCATATTAAAGTTGTTGTTGGGCTTCTTGTTGTATTAAGAACTATTTGGGTATTTAATAACTTTGATATTATTTATCTTATTACAGGTGGAGGACCTGCAAATACAACAACAACGGTTCCGATTTATGCGTATAACATGGGATGGGGAACGAAGCTACTTGGACGTTCTTCTGCGGTTACTGTCTTATTGCTATTATTCTTAATGATTGTCTGTATTGCATATTTTGCTGTGTTAGGCAAGTGGGAAAAGGAGGAGAAATAATATGAAGCACAAGAAGAAGTTTTCGATTGGAGATGCAGTCAGCCATGTGTATTTAATTTTATTATCTATCATAGCAGTATTTCCACTCCTTTGGATTCTCATCTGTTCGGTAAAAGGAAAAGGAGAATTAACAGGTAATCCAACCTCTTTTTTACCAAAGACGTTCACATTGGAATATTATCGTCATGTGATTCAAGATTTAAATTTTGCCCACAATATTGGAAATAGTGTTCTGATTTCTCTTTGTACAACAGCCATTGCCATTACGATTTCTGCAATGGCAGCCTATGGAGTCGTCCGCTTTTTCCCGAAGTTTGGAAATATTATGACAAAAGTTCTGATTACAACTTATATGTTTCCACCGATTTTGTTGGCGATTCCATATTCTCTTGTTATGGCAAAGTTGGGGCTTACGAATACAAGAATCGGACTGATTATTGTCTACTTATCTTTTAGTGTTCCTTATGCAGTTTGGTTGCTCGTTGGATTTTTTCGAACAGTACCCCTTGAAATCGAGGAAGCTGGAAGAGTGGATGGTGCTAATAAAGCACAGATTTTTATTCAAATTGTATTACCACTGGTAGCTCCAGGAATTGTGGCAACTGCTATTTACACTTTTATTAATGCATGGAATGAATTTTTATATTCCTTAATTTTAATCAATGGAACCGATAAGATGACGGTTTCTGTAGCATTAAAATCTTTAGAAGGAGCGGAAATTCTCGATTGGGGAGATATGATGGCGGCATCAGCTCTCGTTGTAATCCCATCTATTATTTTCTTTTGTTTTATTCAAAATAAAATCGCAGGTGGTTTATCAGAAGGTTCTGTAAAATAAGAAGAAGTGGAAAAATTAGAAAACAAAAAATGCAAAAGATGGGATGGTTTTCATCCTGACAAATAAAATTGTTGTGATTACAGTAAAAGGAGGACTTATATTATGAAAACAATCGGTTATGCTGTTGTGGGGACTGGTTACTTTGGAGCGGAGCTCGCAAGAATTATGAAAGAACAAGATGGAGCAAAAATTGTGGCTGTCTATGACCCAGAAAATGCTCATACAGTAGCAGAAGAATTAGGATGTGATGTGGAAACGGATCTTGATACTTTATTTTCAAGAGAAGATGTAAATGCAGTTATTGTTGCTTCTCCAAACTATTTACATAAAGAACCAGTTATTAAGGCTGCTAAACATGGGGTGCATGTTTTTTGTGAAAAACCAATTGCATTATCTTATCAAGATTGCGATGAGATGGTAAGAGCTTGTGAGGAAAATCATGTGACGTTTATGGCAGGTCATGTTATGAACTTTTTCCATGGAGTTCGGCATGCAAAAAAATTAATTAATGACGGTGTTATTGGTGATGTGCTTTATTGTCACTCCGCAAGAAATGGTTGGGAAGAACAGCAACCAACCATTTCTTGGAAAAAGATTCGAGAGAAATCAGGTGGACATCTGTATCATCATATTCATGAGCTTGACTGTATTCAGTTTATTATGGGGGGAATGCCAAAAACTGTTACAATGACTGGAGGAAATGTAGCACATCAAGGAGAGAATTTTGGAGATGAAGACGATATGCTCTTTATCAATCTAGAATTTCCAAACAATCGATTTGCTCTTTTAGAATATGGTTCTGCTTTTCATTGGCCAGAACACTATGTGTTAATTCAAGGAACAAAAGGTGCCATTCGAATTGATATGTGTAACTGTGGAGGAACATTGAAGACAGAAGGAAGAGAGGAACATTTTCTTGTCCATGAATCACAAGAAGAAGATGATGATAGAACTAGAATTTATCATGGAACCGAAATGGATGGAGCCATTATGTATGGAAAACCAGGGAAAAAGCCACCGATGTGGTTGCATAGTATTATGAAAAATGAGATGAAATATTATAATGAATTGTTACATGGCGCACCTGTGACAGAAGAGTTTCGCCCACTATTAACTGGAGAGGCAGCAAGAGCTGTAATTGGAACTGCAGATGCCTTAACATTGTCATTAAGAGAAAATCGTAAAGTGGATGTAAAAGAAGTGATGTAGAAAAGAGTGTATGAGAAAAATCATATAGGAAGTATATTAGAAATTTATAGAAAAGATATGTGGTAAAGTGGAGGAGAACGTATGGCAAGATTTAGAAAAGTAATTGTAACTGCAACCGTTGTTTCTTTATTAATCAGTGCAAATGCTATCACATTTGTGAATGCAACTAGTAGAAATACAGATAACTTTACAATAGATTCTATACAAGAAGAGATTCCTTTACTACAAAAGAATGAAATTTCTATTTCAGAGGGTAGCACCTTTGATTTAAGTCAAGAAGAAAATGCAGAGTTAATAAGACAACTTAGAAAAGGTACTATTGTCATTACTTATACTTCAACAAGTACACAACAATATCAGTCATTATTCAGTGTATCCAATCGTACCGCTGGCAATGAAAATCGGCATTTCCATTTGTATGTGACCAATTCTGGAGCATTGGGTATGGAGCTTCGCAATACCGATCAAGTATTTAAATATACAATGAGCCGTCCAGCGTGTGTAAGAGGAATTTATAAAGGAGAACCTGCAAAAAATACGATTGCTTTTACTGCCGATGAACAAAATAAAAGGTATACACTTTATGCTAATGGAGAGCTTGTTGCTACCCTTTATGAAGAGGAATATGAATTTATACAAGATATTACAGGGACAACAGATGTGACATTAGGAGGAACAATCCGTGGAGGAAAAACGGCATATCCTTTTGGTGGAGTCATTCATGATGTGAAAGTGTATGGAGAAGTTTTAACAGAACAGCAGTTAAAAGATATGACAGCAAAGACCCAGTATGGAACGAAAATATTTTATGCAGGGGATGGAACAGAATCCAATTATTATAGAATTCCATCTTTGCTTACATTAAAAAGTGGGGCAATTGCAAGTTCCGCAGATGCTCGCTATGGGGGAACCCATGACTCAAAAAGTAATATTGATACTGCGTTTTCCATTAGTTATGATGGTGGGAAAACATTTTCAAAGCCAACACTCCCATTTTGTTTTGATGATTATGCGCCACAGGCAGTAGAATGGCCAAGAGAAGTGGGGGCGAGAGATTTACAGATACAAGGAAGTGCTTCGTTTATTGATCCTCAAATGGTACAGGATAAACAAACAGGAAGATTATTTTTGTTTGTTGATGTGATGCCAGCTGGGATTGGTTCTTCGAATGCGTCTGTTGGATCAGGATATAAAGAAATAAATGGAAAGAAATATTTAAAATTGCATTGGCAAGGAGATGGAAGTTCGGCTTATAACTATACAGTAAGAGAAAATGGAGTTATTTATAATGATGTCACAGGAGAACCAACAGAATATGCTATCAATGAGAAGTTTGAATTATTAAAAAATGGGGAACCACTTTCTGTAAAGCAATATCAGGTTCGATTTTCTAATGGAAAGTTATTAGAAGAGGCATCTAACAAAGATGTGGCAATGAATGTATTTTATAAGGATTCCATGTTTAAGGTATTTCCAACGGCATATCTTGGAATGAAGTATAGTGATGATGAAGGAAAAACTTGGTCGGAAATGAAATTGATGAACCAATTAAAGGATGAGGATGAGAAACTTTTAATTACTGGTCCAGGAGTTGGACATCAGATTGAAAATGGAGAATATAAAGGGAGAATTTTAGTTCCTGTCTATATGATAAAATCCGCTTGTTTTGGAGTGCTATATAGCGATGATCATGGCATGACATGGAATCTTTCGAAAGGCCCAAATGAAGGTTCAGCAGCCACTGCTGAGTCACAAGTGATTGAGTTTCCAGATGGAACTCTTGCTATGTTTGAGAGAACCAGTGTAGGAAAAATTGCTATGTGTAAGAGTCTTGATGGAGGTATTACTTGGGGAGAGAGAGAACTGTTAGACGGTATGACAGCTACTTCTTATGGAACACAAGTATCCGTTATGAACTATTCTTCTCTTATTGATGGGAAACAAGCAATTATCTTATCTGCGCCAAATTCTACATCGGGAAGAAGAGATGGAAAAATTCGAATTGGTCTTATTACAGATACTGGACAGAGTGGATATGATAAATATAGTATTGATTGGAAATATTGCTATTCTGTAGACACTCCACAAAGTGGATATTCCTATTCTTGCTTGACAGAATTGCCAAATGGGAATATTGGTGTCTTATATGAAAAATATGATTCATGGTCAAGAGGAGAGTTACACTTAAAGAATATTTTATCTTATGAAGAATATGAGGTTTCTGAGTTAAAGACATTACAATAGAGAAAGAAGAATAGAAAAAGAAGTGTAGAGGAAAGAGCTACACTTCTTTTTTCGTATTAGAGATTGTTCAAAAGTAAAAATAATAGATAACGTTGTAAAACAGAGGGAGCTTTGCTATAATTTTTTTAATACTTTAATTCGATAAAATGAAAGGAGATAAGTCTTAACATGGAACAGTTAGAAAAGCTTAGAGAAAAAAGAAAGTTATGTTCTAAAAATATTGTACTGATTGGATTTATGGGAACTGGGAAATCAACAATTGCTGATTATCTACATATTTTATTTGATATGGAGGTAGTGGAAATGGATCAGTTGATCGCACAAAGAGAAGGAATGAGTATTCCTGAAATTTTTGAAGTTCATGGAGAAGAATATTTCCGCGATCTAGAAACAAATTTATTAATTGAAATGCAAGAACGAAAAAATGTCGTTATTTCTTGTGGAGGTGGAACACCTTTAAGAGAATGTAATGTAAACGAAATGAGAAAAAATGGATGTGTTGTTTTATTGACAGCGGATCCAGAGCTTATATTAGAGAGAGTGAGACATAGTCATGATCGCCCATTAATTGAGAATAATAAAAATGTGGCATTTATTTCAGATATGATGGAAAAAAGAAGAGAAAAGTATGAAGCAGCTGCTGATATTATCATTGATACTGACAGAAAGACAAAATTAGAGATTTGCGAAGAACTAGTGGATAAGATGTTAGAACTGGATAGAAACTGATCTTATTTTATAGGAAAGTTTAAATAAAGTTATCCATAGGGTAAATTGATAAAAAGAAGCAAGTCTAGTTATTTTTGCATAGATTAAATATAGAAGTGTTTTTAGAGTGTAAAGATTATATAAATATTATTAGAAAAGTTATAGTTTTTTCCATAAGATAGGTGGAAAATAATCAGGTTCTAAAAAAACAATATATGGTATTGAAGAGAAAAAAAGACTGTGATATATTGATAATACAAAAGAAAAATGGAATTATATGGAAAAATGTGTTCAAAAAGCAAAACATTTGGAAGATTTTTTCTATGAGGATTAAAATTTGACATAAAATAAATAAAGGAGGAAAAATATGAAAAAAGTCATAGCAGGAGTTTTAGTGGCAAGTTGTGTTTTGAGTGGAGTTCCAATGCCACAACATGTTTTGGCGGAAAATATAAATGAAGAATTATCACAGCAAGAAAATCAACAAACGATGGAAACTGTAGAGGAGACACAAAAGGAAGTACAACCTAATGTTATTTCTAATAGCGCAATTTCATTTTTAGAGGAAAGCAGTATAAGTCAAGAAGAAAGGCTTACGATTAATCGTGTAGATCAAATTGATACCTATATTAGTGAAGGCAAACAAGGTAAAGTAACGGCCATTATGTTACAAGGACAATCATTAAAGGATGAAACTTTAGATAAGCTATATGAATTTTCATATGTAGAAGTGGTTGATTTATCTCAAAATTATTTAACAACAATTGATTTCAGTAAATGGCCAAATCTAAAAGCTGTTTGGTTAAATAATAATCAGCTGACATCGTTAGATGTATCTAAGAACACAAAACTTGAAGTATTAGAAGCCTATGGAAACTATACTTTAACAGGAGACATCGATCTTAGCGCTCACAGTGCCTTAAAGTCACTTGTATTAAATGATACAAATATTCGTAAGTTGACTCTTCCAATAGATTCTGCTTTAGAATCTGTATGGTTTAATCACAATCCATCATTACGAGAAGTTGTGTATCCAGCTAAGGCAAGTGGAAATAGTAAGTTAGAAATTAATCCAAAAGTTCTTTATGAGCAGGATTTTGAAGGGCTACCAAATGATGAGAGTACTTCTACTAATTCCTCTAAAGAGAAGGGAACTTATATTGAATGGACAAAGTCAAAGGGTAGTGAAAGTAGTGTAGTAAAGGAAAGTGATAAGGCTTTTTCTGCATACGGTTATACATTAACTGCTAAGTGGCAGTATAAAAGCTATACGATTCAATACAAACTTCCAACAAAAGGAATCCAATGGAAAAATGGAGAGAGCGGTGTTGTTCAAGGTGCTTATGGAAAAGAAGTAACCCTTCCTTCCGAAAGTGATTTTATCATAGATTCCGATTATGAGTGGAAAGGCTGGTCTTCCACAGCAGGAACAGTAAAAGATAATACCCTTGTTGTAAAGCCAAAACAAAATGGAACAACAGTCATGGTAACTCCTAAAGTTTCAAGAAAGGCCATGTCCGTTACTTTTGAAAAAGCGGATACAGAAGAGGAAGCACAGCAAGTAGAAGGGATCATGGAAGATTCTATGATTACTGCTGGAAAAAGTTTAAGATTGCCAGCTTGTTCTTATAAAAGAGAAGGATATACCTTTATCGGCTGGAAAATAAAAGGCGAGACTAAAGTATATCAACCAAATAGTGATTATTATGTGAGCGAAGACTATAGAGGAAATTTAGTTGTTACTGCTCAGTGGAAAGTAAATGAAGGAACCATTATTATTGGTGACAGTAAATATGGAGAGCCAAAGAGTGTAGACGTAACAGACGGTGTTCATATTTTAACAAAAGAGGATTTAGAAGTTACACAAACAAAAGAAGGATATCAGTTTGCAGGTTGGCTTTATAATGGTAGAAAAGTAGTAGAAGGAGAGAAAATCGTATTAGAGCGTAATGGAGAAAATATTACTATTATACCAGATTGGCGAGCAAATAAATACTTTGTAAAATATGAACAAGAAGATGGAAGTGATATCGCTACACAGATTCTTACTTATGATGAAGCTACGGCAAGTATTGTAGAAGAAAATCAAGTGGATCAAAAGAAAGATTATAGCTTTGTTGGTTGGAAAAGAAAAAGTGATAATACAAGAGCCTATAATCAAGATACCGTATATTATTTAGGACAGCCATTAGTGAACCTTACTGCTACTGATGGAGAAACCGTAACATTACAACCAGTATATCGAGAAAAATCAAGACAGATGGTGATTACAAGAGAAAGAGGGGATAGCCCTGTTTATACTGGAAATCCGATTCAATTAGATGATTTAAAAGTAAAAGTTGAAGAGAAGGAGCTGGCATTGAATGTGGATTATACTTTAGAGTATAAAAATAATATCAATGCAGGTATTGCTTCTGTGACAGCAAAACCGATTAGTGGTAAACCTTATGATGAAACAACGATTACATTCCAAATTCAAAAAGCATCTATGCCTAATGATATCACTGTTGAAGGATACACAGGAGAATATGATGGAAAAGAACATTCTGTCACGGTAAATGGAACATTATATACTTCTACTGTTTATTATCGTGTGGAAGGAGAAAACCAATGGACAACAGAAAATCCGAAATTTACTTTTGGAGATGTATGGGTAGAAGTTCAAGTAAGAGATCCAAATTATTATACATTGAACACAAAAGTACAAGTGAAGATTTCTGAGCAAAAATCTAGTGAACAGACGGAACAAGGCGATTCCTCTAATACGGATCAACCAAGTAAACCAGATACACCAAATAATTCAGGTGGTTCTGGAAATTCAGGAAATACCTCTGGCGGCGGTGGAGCAGTTGCACCATCCGTACCAAGTGTACCATCTGTTCCAACGGTTCCAACTACACCAGATAATTCAAAACCAGAAAATACAGAAGATGCAAAAGAAGAGCAAAAACCATCTGATAGCACAGATACAAAGAAAGACTTTGTTGTTCCTAAAATAGAAAAACAAGAATTTACAGGTAAAAAAGTAACTCCAAAATTTGTTGTAAAAGATGGAGATAAGAAATTAGAAGAAGGAAAAGATTATAAGATTACTTATAAAAATAA
>OBXV01000823.1_pt1 | contig 10536 bp, 9 predicted proteins | sample 1495451 | NCBI WGS metagenome assembly OBXV01 (sample SAMEA2580178, study PRJEB22360) | human gut metagenome | biome: human gut; feature: human-associated habitat; material: faeces | place: Denmark | collected 2008/2010
CATAATAAGTAACTTTAAAAAGATCCTATTACATCGATTCTATGAAATATTATAGGAGCAGAAAAAATTCATGTCAATGGCTTAGTTGCTAAAATATTTTGATGACAAGAAAACAAGTATAGTTTTTTTTAAAACAGAAATAAAATTTTGTATAAAACGATGAGAAGAAAAAGAATAGCATTTGACAAGAAAAAACAATCATTATATGATAAAATTGTTAATTTAGGAAAAAGCAACAGGACAAATAGCGTGCTTCTTATCGCTTAAAAAAATAAGAAGAGAGTTTAAATAATTAATGGAACATAAAATATAGATAGGGAGGATTTATGGATTATATTATTAGTTGTTGTTCTACGGCAGATTTAAAAGAAGAATATTTAAAGGAAAGGGAGATTCCTTATCTTCCATTTCATTTTCAAATGGATGGACAAGAGTATAATGATGATTTAGGGAAGAGTATTTCACCAAAAGAATTTTATGCTCGTATTGATCAAGGAGCTATGCCAGTAACTTCCCAAATTAATTCAGAAGAATACAAAGCATTTTTTTCAAGCTTTTTAAAAGAAGGAAAAGACGTTCTTCATATCTGTCTATCCAGTGGAATTTCTGGAACATATAACTCTGCAAGACTTGCAAGAGAAGAATTAGAAGAGGAATTTCCAGAGCGTAAAATTTATGTGATTGATTCCTTAAGCGCATCCTCAGGATATGGATTGTTAGTGGATGCTCTTTGTGATAATCGAGACAAGGGAATGGATATTGATGAAAATGCAAATTGGGCAGAGGAAAATAAACTTCGTTTCCAGCACTGGTTTTTCTCCAATGACTTAACTCATTTTAAACGGGGAGGAAGAATTTCACCAGCGGCAGCTACGTTTGGAAATCTATTAAATATTTCTCCGTTGTTACAGGTGGATAAAGAGGGAAAATTAGTTCCAAAGAAAAAAGTGCGTGGGAAAAAAGTTATAAAAGAGATTGTATCTATGATGGAACTTTATGCAGAGGATAAGAAAGAATATCGTGGAAAATGTTTTATTTCTCATTCTGCACGATATGAAGAAGCAAAACAGGTGGCCGATTTAGTGGAAGCTACTTTTCCAAATTTAAATGGAAAGGTGAGAATTTTTGATATTGGTACGGTGATCGGAGCTCATACCGGTCCTGGAACAGTGGCATTATTCTTTTTTGGAGACTCAAGAGCCAATGAGGCATAATGTATAAAATAAAGTACATAGTTGACGAATGAAAATCCGAGTGATAAAGTAGGAATTGCGAAAAGTAATCATTAAGACAGGAGGAATTAATATGAAAAGAGGAATCGCATTTCTATTATCTTGTTTGCTGGCAGTTTCTATGTTGCTCGTAGGATGTGGTGCAAAGACAGACGGCACAACGAAGTCAACTGGTGAAGATGTAACAGCAGATAGTACAACGAATGAGGTGCAAAAAACAAAAGTTCGAGTAGGTTCCTTAAAAGGGCCGACTTCCATAGGACTTGTTTCTTTAATGGAACGTTCGGAAAATGGAGAAGCGACAAATGAGTATGAATTTCAGATGGAGCCAGCAGCCGATGGTCTGATGGCCGGAATTCTAAAAGGAGATTTGGATATCGCTTTAATTCCAGCCAACGCTGCGAGTATTTGGTACAATAAAATGGAGGGAGCTGTTCAAGTTCTTGATATTAATACATTAGGTGTTTTATATATGGTATCAAGCGACGACAGTTTAACAACAATTGAATCATTAAAAGGAAAGACGATTGTATTGACAGGAAAAGGAAATACTCCAGACTATACGTTACAGTACCTGTTAAAAGAACATGGATTAACAACGGATGATGTAAAATTAGAATATAAGGCAGAAGCCGCTGAGGTTGTCAGTGCCCTTTCAAAAGGACAGGCCGATATTGGATTATTACCACAGCCATTTGTTACCGTCGCTTGTGCACAAAACGATCAGTTAAAAGTTGTTATGGATATGACCGAACAATGGAATCAAGTACAAGGGAAAGAGAAAAGTCAACTTGTAACAGGAGTGACGATTGTTCGAAAAGAGTTTTTAGAACAAAATAAAGAAGCGGTAGAAGCTTTTATGGAAGAACAAAAAGAAAGTACAACCTATGTCAATGAAAATGTGGAAGAAGCTGCTGAGTTAGTAGCGAAACTTGGAATTATTGAAAAAGCACCATTAGCACAAAAAGCGATTCCAAAATGTAACATCACTTACATCGATGGACAAGAGATGAAAGAAGCATTGAGTGGGTATTTAAATGTTCTTTATGAACTGGATAAGACGATGGTTGGAGGACAGTTACCAGCAGATGATTTCTATTACTTGCCATAGACAATGGATAAAACGAGGAGCCATTTTGCTCTTTTGGCTTCTCGTTTGGCAATTGGTGGCGGTTGTGATGGATAACTCGATTATCCTCGTAACACCATTTGAAGTAGGAAAAAGAGCCGTTTTACTTTTAAAGACAAAAGAGTTTTATCAAGTGATCGCATATTCGTGTGTGAGAATTTTTTATGGACTTTTAGGAGCATGGTTACTCGGCGGTCTCTTGGGTGCTATTTCCTATAAAGTACAATGGTTAAAGGAGCTTATAGCACCTATTATTCATTTGATGAAAACGGTGCCAGTAGCTTCTTTTGTTATTTTAGCGTTAATTTGGATCGGGTCTGAAAAGCTGACCTTTTTTATTGTATTTGTCATTTCTATGCCGATTGTGTATCAAGCAGTACTAACAGGCCTTATGGAGACTCCAAAACAATTATTAGAAGTCGCTAAAATCTTTCGTTTTTCTTTTTGGAAAAAATTTTGGTATCTTTACCGTCCTACGTGTATTCCGTTTTTAATGAATAGTGCGGTCATTACCGTAGGGCTTGCATGGAAATCAGGAATTGCGGCAGAAGTAATTGGAATGCCAGAACATTCCATCGGGGAGCGACTTTATATGGCAAAGATTTCCCTAGAAACAGGAGATTTATTCGCTTGGACAGCGATGATTATTTTATGTAGCTATTTATTTGAGAACGCGTTACTTTTTATATTATATCGGATTGCAGGGAACAGTTATGAAGTTAGAGAAGATAAGAAAACAATTTGAAGATAAAATTATTTTTAACGACTATGATCTAACACTAGACGAAGGAAAAATTTACTGTGTTATGGGAGAATCTGGACGAGGAAAAACGACATTGCTTCGTATGATAGCAGGATTAGAGCCGATAGATGGTGGAAGGATTATACTGAAAAAGGACGCCTTATGTTCGATGGTATTTCAAGAGGAACGCTTATTTGAATGGGAAAGTGTTTGGAAAAATATTGCCATTGTATTGGAAGGAAAAGAAAGAAAAGCAAAACATTTAAAAGAGATGATTAGCTCCCACTTACAACGAGTTGGTTTAGAACATGTAGTAGAAGTGCCAGTCAAAGAATTAAGCGGTGGTATGAAAAGGCGAGTGAGTCTTGTGAGAGGAATGATGGCAAAATCTTCGTATATTTTAATGGATGAACCATTTACTGGTTTAGATGAAGCTACAAAAGAGAAAGTCATACAATATGTGTTAGAAGAGCAAAAAGGAAGAACCATTCTTTTAACGACTCATTCAAAAGAAGAAGTAAAAAAATTAAATGGACATCTAATTTTGTTGCCTTCTTATGAGAAAGATAGGACTTGAATCTAGAAAGATAACATGGTAAAATAAGGAAGGAAAAGAGCGATTGCAGATTATAAAGATTCTGCAATCGCTCTTTTTTGTCTTACTATAGAGCGTATATGGCTTTTTTTTCCTAATATGAGGCAGTATTTGCCTAGTGTACTTTTTTCTTTTTGCATAAAATAAATGAAGACAGTTTATGGAACAATATGTTTATAATAGGAAAGAATAGACTGTTTGGTAGAAATTTTGATGAGAACGTGTGATGAGATAGAAAAATATTATTTTGAAAGGGAGGAAATTTCATGTTAAAAACAATTTTTGGAAAAGAAAATTTAAAAACTACGTGTATAGAATTTATTGGAAGTTTTCTTGTAGCCATTGGAATTTATAATTTTGCTGTAAATGCAGGATTTCCAATGACAGGATTTTCGGGCATTGCTATTATATTAAATCGGATAATTCATATTCCTATTGGAGTGGCGACAATTCTTTTGAATATTCCAGTGGCGATCGTTTGCTATAAATTATTAGGAAAACGATTCTTTTTACGCTCTATGTGGTGTATGCTGTTGTCATCTGTTATGATTGACTATGTAGGACCACTGCTTCCAACGTATAATGGAAGTCGTTTGTTAGCTGCCCTTTGTACGGGACTTATTTCAGGCTATGGCTATGCTTTGATTTATATGCAAAATTCTTCTACTGGTGGCGCTGACTTTATTACAATGGCTGTGAAAGCGCTTTATCCACATTTACCTCTTGGAAAAATTATTTTAGTGTTTGATTTGTTAGTGATTGTTATTGGCAGTATTGTTTTTAAAGATGTAGATGGGTTTATTTATGGAGCTATTGTTAGTTATTTATTTGCCGTTGTTGTAGATAAAGTGATGTATGGGGTCAATGCAGGGAAATTAGCGCTTATTGTTACCTCAGATGGAAAGAAAATTTCCCATGTCATTGAAGAGACTTGTCAAAGAGGCTGTACGCTATTAAAAGCGGAAGGAGGATATCGACAGGATAAAAAGGATGTGGTTATGTGTGCTTGTAATAACAAACAAATGTATGAAGTACAAATGGCTGTAAAAGAAGCCGATCCAGAATCCTTTGTGATTGTGTTAGAATCCAATGAAGTTCATGGAGAGGGATTTCAAATGCTAAAATTTGGTGAGCAATCAAAACGATGAGAAACACGCTTTACGAGTTTCTCACGTTGGGAGGCAGTGGCCATATGCGAGCATAAATGCTTCCACATGGCGACTGCCTCCTCGTAAATAAAAAAGAGAATAGATAAAAAATGGCTATCCTAGCAAACAAAAGCTTATGTATTTCTTTGCTAGGATAGCCATTTTTTGTATAATAAGCATAGAAAACGTAATAGGAAGCAAAAATAACTAAAATGACAAATAAGAAAAAGAAGGAGTTTATAAATGGGTATCATTAGAGAGATGAGAGGAATTTTAGAGCTTACAGAACGAGAAAAAGATATTAGAGATTATATTTTAAATCATCCGGAACAAGTGGAGAAATTATCATCAAGGGAGTTGGCATCTGTGACGTTTACCAGTGCTTCCTCTGTTACAAGGTTTTGCCAAAAACTTGGATGTGAAGGATATCAAGAATTTAAGCTACGATTTTTAAGCGACTTAAAGGCGGGAAATTTTAATGAGGAAGATGGGAACGAAAGTATTACAATGTCTCCAAAAGATAATGTGGCATCTGTTATTAAAAAGATAGTGGATACACAAAAAAAGGCGCTTGACTATAATGCCAAAGAAATTCCTCTTGAACAAATGGTTCGTATTAGTAAGATGTTTTATGAAGCAGAATATATTGATATTTATGCCCATGATGTGAATGTAGCAATTGCAGAATACGCGTGCAATCAATTTTTTTATTGTGGAAAAATTGCCAATGTATATCGTTCTACCAATACACAAGAGTTATTGGCCCTTATGAAAAAGAGAGATCATTTGGCTATTTTAATCAGTCGTACTGGAGAAAATTCTCGTTTAATTGAAATTGGAAAAACATTAAAGAGAAATAAGATTCCAACGATCGTTCTTACCGTAAATAAAACGTGTAGTATTTCGAAAGTGGGAGATGAAGTTGTTGCAGTTGCCAATGAACGCTATGTAGAAGATTTAGGTACGGTTATTTTTTCTAGCAGTATTAAATTTGTATTGGATGTTTTATTTGCTATGACTTTTTCAAAAAAATACGAGGAGAATATGAAATTAAATCGAGAATATGAAAAAGTTGGAAGAAGTGGTCTTTGGGCGTTGATCAATGATGTATAAAGTAGTTGTGCAATATGCATAATAAATGAGGGGAAAATTTTAACTCTGAAACAGATTTTCAAAAATGACGAAAAAAATATAAGAAATTTTGGAACAGAGAACCAATAAAAAGAGAAAGTATTGTAAAAAATAGGTGAAATGGTATACTGAATCCATCAGATGGAAATCGGATAAGACGAAGATGGATTTCAAGGCGCGCAAAATAAGAAATTCAACCTTCAGAAAGTTTTTTGAAGCCTTTTCGTACAATAAAATTCGTATGCAGAAGAAATAAAAAGAACGAAATAAGAAGGAGGAGAAAATATGGCACAGATTAGAAATTATTCTAAGCTAGCGGAGGATATCATAAAAGAAGTTGGCGGAGAAGAAAATATTATTAATGCCACAAGATGTGCAACTCGTTTGCGCCTTGTATTAAAAGAAACACCAACAAATGCAAAAGAAAAAATTTCTTCTATGGCAGGTGTCATTACAGTAGTAGAAAACAACGGACAATTCCAAGTTGTTATTGGCACTCATGTAGGCGATGTTTATCAAAAAGTTGCTGAAATTTTAAAATTAGATGAAAAGCAACAAGATGGTGGTGAACAAGTAAAACAAGGAGTTTTAAATAAAGTAATTGCTACCATGTCTGCAGTATTTGCACCATTTATTTATATTTTGGCAGCAGGTGGTATTTTACAAGGAATCTTGATTTTAATCAATCTTGCAGTTCCTGAATTTTCAAAAACAGGAACTTATGAGATATTGAGTTTATTATCATGGACGCCGTTTACATTTCTACCAGTGTTTATTGCGATTACAGCATCAAAGCATTTTAAATGTAATCTATACATTGCAGTCGTATGTTGTTTGGCATTAGTAAATCCAACATTGATTGAAATGGCAGGAAGAGTTGCAGACGGAGAGAGTATTCGATTTTTAATTTTTCCATTGTCGGAGACTACGTATACTTCTTCTGTGCTTCCACCATTATTTTTAGTATGGATTTTATCTTATTTAGAACATTTCTTAGAGAAAAAATTACCAGATGTAATTAAACCTCTTGTAACACCGCTTATTTGTCTCGTTGTGATGGTTCCATTTACCATTCTTTTATTAGGACCAATTTCAACATTGATTGCAACAGGAATTGCAAATGGATACAACTCATTAGTAGCCATTGCACCACCAGTTGCGGCTGCAATTATCGGTGGATTATGGCAGGTTGTTGTTATTTTTGGAGTCCATTGGGGAATTACTCCTGTTTGTCTTGCCAACTTTGATATGTATGGAAGGGATTCTTTCCAAGCATTTCAGACAGTAGCTGTCGTTGCACAAATGGGAGCAGCTTTTGGAGTGTTCTTAAAGTCAAGAAATAAAGAATTTAAAGGAGTTGCTTTATCCGCAGGGATAACAGGTATTTTTGGAATTACAGAACCATCTATCTATGGTGTAACACTTCGATTAAAGAAACCATTTATTTGTGGCTGTATTGCAGGGGCGGTTGGAGCCGTTGTAACAAGTCTTTTCAACTCTTATTATTATGCATATGCAGGTCTTCCAGGACTTTTAACAACGGTAAATGCAATTAATAAAGACAATCCAACTTCTTTCTTAGGAGAAATTATCGGTTGTGCAATTGCAATTGTTGGTTCTATTATATTGGTACAAATAATCGGATTTGATGATCCAGTAAGTGAAGTAGCAAAGACAACAAATATTACAGAAAAAGCAAACGTTATTACAGAAGAAAAAAAGATTAGCCAAGAAGTAGAAGAAATTACAAGCCCAATGACTGGAAAAGCGATGAATCTTTCTGAAGTTCCAGATGCAGTTTTTAGTTCTGGAATGATGGGGGCAGGGTTTGCAATAGATCCGACGGAATATCGTGTCTATGCACCAGTAGATGGTGAGATTGCTAGTATTTTTGACACAAAACACGCCATTGGTATCCAATCAACTTGTGGGACAGAGTTACTCATTCATGTTGGGCTTGATACAGTAGAGCTAAAGGGAAAATATTTTGTATTAAAAAAACAAGTAGGAGATCAAGTAAAAAAAGGCGATCTTTTATTAGAGTTTGATGGAGAAGCCATCAAGCAAGCAGGATATTCTCTTGTAACACCAGTAATTTTAACAGGCAGTGATAGTGTTATTTTTGAAAAGGTAGGAGAAATAGTGCAACATGGAGAGAAAATGGTGGCGATCTAACAATTGCGATAGGAATATTAGGTTGAGAAGATAGGAGGAATTGATTATGGCATTACCAAAAGATTTTTTATGGGGTGGCGCTGTTGCTGCCCATCAATTAGAAGGCGGATGGCAAGAAGGTGGAAAAGGCATGAGTGTTGCTGATGTGATGACAGCAGGTGCCAATGGAGTGATGCGTGAAATTACCGACGGTGTCATCGAAGGGAAAAATTACCCAAATCATGAAGGAATTGATTTTTATCATCGCTATAAAGAGGATATTAAATTATTTGCAGAAATGGGATTTAAATGTTTTCGTACCTCCATCGCTTGGACGAGAATTTTCCCAAAAGGGGATGAAATGACTCCAAACGAAGAGGGATTGAAATTTTATGACGCTATGTTTGATGAGTTATTAAAATACGGTATTGAACCAGTCATTACTTTAAGTCATTTTGAAATGCCATATCATTTGGCAAAAGAATACGGTGGATGGAGCAATCGAAAAGTAGTAGACTTCTTTGTTCGCTATGCAGAAACCGTCATGGAACGATATAAAGATAAAGTAAAATACTGGATGACATTTAATGAAATTAATAACCAAAGTAATACATCAGCGGATATCTTTGGCTGGACTTGTTCTGGGGTGAAATTTTCTGATTATGAAAATCCAGAAGAAGTAATGTATCAATGCGTTCATCATGAACTGTTAGCCAGTGCTCTTGTTGTAAAAAAAGGTCATGAAATCAATCCGAACATGAAAATTGGTTGTATGTGTTCTTTTGTTCCTTTTTACCCATACTCTTGCGCACCAAATGATATTATGACAGCAACAGAATGTATGCATGAACGTTATCATTTCCTTGATGTTCATGTGCGTGGACATTATCCAGCTTATACATTAAAAGAGTGGGAGAGAAAAGGTATCCATATAAAAATGGAAGAAGGAGATGAAAAGATCTTAGCAGAGGGAAAAGTAGACTATATTGGATTTAGCTATTATATGTCTAATGCGGTAAAAGGAGATATTAAAAAAGACACGACGAAGAGTATGGATGGAAGTTCTCCATATTCTGTACCAAACCCATATGTGGAAGCAAGTGACTGGGGTTGGCAAATTGATCCCGTAGGTCTTCGTTATTCTTTAGTTACTTTATATGAGCGCTATGAACTTCCTCTATTCATTGTAGAAAATGGATTTGGTGCAGTGGATATTTTAAAAGAAGATGGAAGTTGTGATGACTATCAAAGAATCGAATATTTAAGAGATCATATTACAGAGCTTAAAAAAGCAGTAGAGATTGATGGTGTTAATCTTATGGGTTATACCCCTTGGGGATGCATTGATTTAATTTCCTTCACAACAGGAGAAATGAAGAAACGATATGGCTTTATCTATGTGGATAAAAATAACGATGGAAGTGGTACTTTAAATCGTTATAAAAAGCGTTCTTTTGGTTGGTATCAAAAAGTAATCGCTACAAATGGAGAAGATTTAGCATAATCGAATAAAAGGGTCAGTGGAAAAGTGGCTATAAGAAAAGTGTAAAGACTTTTTCTTTTAGTTGCTTTTTCATTCGTATGCCATTATAATAGTAATGCATATAGACATTGTTCGTGCAAAAGAAAAGCATAAGGCCAAACAATATATGCATATTATTGTTGAAATTGGAGGAACTAATGATGGATAGAATGGTTGGAACTGTATCAAGAGGTGTGCGTGCACCAATTATCCGTGAAGGAGATAATCTTGTACAGATCGTAGTAGATTCTGTATTAAATGCAGCAAAATCAGAAAATTTCGAAGTTCGCGATAGAGATGTTGTTGCTATCACAGAAGCAATTGTAGCAAGAGCACAAGGAAACTATGCGCATATCGACCAGATCGCAAAAGATGTGGAAAGTAAATTTGGAGATGATACTGTTGGTATTATTTTCCCAATTTTAAGCCGTAACCGTTTTTCAATTTGTTTAAAAGGAATTGCAAGAGGATGTAAGAAAGTAGTTCTTATGTTAAGCTATCCTTCCGATGAAGTTGGAAATCATTTAATTGATTTAGACATTATGGATGAAAAAGGTGTTAATCCTTGGAGTGATGTATTAACAGAAGAAAGATATAGAGAACTTTTTGGATATGAAAAACACGTTTTCACAGGTGTTGATTATGTAGAGTATTACAAAACCTTAATCCAAGAAGCAGGAGCAGAAGTAGAGATTATTTTTGCAAATAATCCAAAGGCAATTTTAAATTATACAAAAAGCGTTCTTACATGCGATATCCATACAAGAGTTCGTACAAAACGCATCTTAAGAGACAATGGTGCAGAAAAAGTATATGGAATTGATGAAATTTTAACTGCAGCGTTGATGGAAGCGGATATAATGATAAATACGGTATTTTAATT
>OBXV01000827.1_pt1 | contig 10497 bp, 10 predicted proteins | sample 1495451 | NCBI WGS metagenome assembly OBXV01 (sample SAMEA2580178, study PRJEB22360) | human gut metagenome | biome: human gut; feature: human-associated habitat; material: faeces | place: Denmark | collected 2008/2010
TTGTAATTTGTCCAGGCAATGATGTTGGCGCACACTGCCCTCCTGTCATTCCATATAAACTATTATTAATAACAATGGCAATTACATTATCATTCCGAATAGCAGTATGCATTGTTTCAGCCATACCAATGGAATAAGCTGCACCATCGCCTACATAAGCAAGAACTGGATTTTCCTTTCTTACCTTTTTAATTCCAACAGCCGTTGCAATCGGACGTCCATGTGCCGCCATAACCGTATCAAAACGCCAAGAATCAATATTGAGAGAACCACAAGCCACATCGACTACTGCAAGAAGTTTTTCACTGAGCCCCATCTCTTCCATAACTTCTGCAATAAGGCGAACGGCTAATCCATGCCCACATCCTGGACAAAATCCACTTTGTGTAAAGGTAATTGTTTCAGGAGCTACTAATCTCATACTATTTCTCCCCCTTTTTTTGCATCGTTTTTGCTTTTTCAATAATTTCATCTGTTTTTGGAATTTCAAAAATAGAACCATAATGATCCACTGGATAGTTTCCATTCGTTGCTAAACGGACATCATCCATCATCTGACCTAAAATGTTCATTTCCACTGTTAAAAATGCCTCTACTTCTTTTGCCTCCTCAAATGCCTTTACTGGAAATGGCCACAATGTAATTGGACGAATTAATCCTAACTGAAATCCATTTTCTCTCGCTTTTTTCACCGCTTCTTTACAAACTCTTGCACTAATTCCATAAGCAACTAACACGACTTTAGCATCTTCTACTTCTAATGTTTCATATCGCTGTTCCTCTTGCTCCATTTGTTTATATTTATTTGATAAATAGGTTTCATAATCTGGATGGGTGTAATAAACATTTTGAATTTTTCTCTGCTCATTTCCTTTGTGACACCCTTTTATTGTCCAATCATACCGATCAATATCATGCTCCTTCCATTCTGGAATTTCTACCGCTTCTATCATCTGTCCAATGGCAGCGTCAGAGGCAATTAAAACTGGATGACGATACTTTTCCGCTAAGTCAAAGGCACTCGCCATAATATCTGCATTTTCTTGCACAGATGCTGGAGCAAACACTAAAGTATGATAGTCCCCATGTCCTCCACCTCTTGTCAATTGCCAATAATCGCCTTGTCCCTGTGCAATATCGCCGAGTCCCGTGCCAATTCGCATAACATCTACGATAACAGCTGGCAAATCAGACGCTACCAAATAAGAAATTCCTTCTTGTTTTAATGAAAATCCCGGTCCTGAAGAAGTTGTAAGAGCTCTTGCTCCTGCTGCTGCCGCACCAAGAACCATATTAATTCCTGCCAACTCTGACTCCGCCTGTATAAATTCTCCTCCTACTTCTTCCATTCTCCATGATAAATATTCTAAAATTTCTGTCTGTGGGGTAATTGGATAACCACTATAAAATCGACACCCCGCTGCTAATGCTGACTCTGCTAATGCTTCATTTCCTTTTAATAATACCTTCCCCATACTTCTTCTCCTTATCGAATTTCATATACATAATCAGGACAAACACGGTAACAAGTACCACAGATAATACATTTTTCTTCATCTACTTGTACGGTATTATATCCTTTTGGATTCACATAGTCTGAAAATGAAATTGCTTCTTTTGGACAGGCATTAATACAATACCCACAGCCTTTACAACGGATCGGATCCGTATATATTTTTTCTGTTTTTTCTACACTCATTTTTATTCCCCTTTCTTTTCTATGGTTCTGCTTGAATTGAAGCAGCTACCTCCTGATCGAATACGTCTTTTTTGCTCTTTTTATAAATAATAAGAGATAAAATAGCACCAATAAATGCACTTCCTGCTAAAAACAAAAAGATTTTGTTATATCCAGCATTTCCAGAACGATCAATCCATCTTCCAAACATTGAGGAATAAAAGAAGTCAGGCAAATAACCGATAATGGATGTCAATCCTATTATTGTTCCTGTCATTCTTCTAGGCACTCCTGCTTCACTAACAACAGAAAAGATAACCCCATACATCATTAGTCCAATCGCTCCTGGAATCAAGGAATATACAATCGCTACAATAGAAGAAGTTCCTTCATTTAATAGCAATACGCCTGCATAGCAAATAGATAAGAAGAAAAATGAAATACTTAACCATTTTGATGTAGAATGTAATACTTTATCCGCAATTATTCCTCCAATTGGTGCTAATAACATAAAGACATAACTTCTTAAAATGGTAGCCATTCCCGAATAAGTCGAAGAGATACCAACTACGTTCGTTAAATAAGGTGTAAAATAGGTGGAACTAGAATAAATACCATAACCACATAAAATCGTCAATGATACAATCCAAACAATTGGCTGACTTAATAATATTTTCACATCACGAAATTGAAATTTCTCTTCTGTGTCCACTTCTTTTTCTCCTACCATAGTATCATCCAATAGAAATATCAAAGAAATACCTGCAAAGAGTGTAAAAATTCCTCCTACAATACATGCATTTGAAAATCCTTTGATTGGATCCGAAGATTGATTGGATACAAATAACGCAACGGATTGGAGCAGAGCACCAGAGAGCCCATTACAGGCATAATAAAGACCATACATGAATCCTTGCTCTTTTTCATCTGCAATCATTCGAATGGCTTTCATAAGGGAAGCCCAAAAAATAAATGCGGTAGAAAAAGATAATAAAAACCAAATGCCTAATGCCAATTTAAAGTTCATTGTAAAAGCATAAAGAAAAACAAGTCCAGTTGTACTTAACAACGAAATAATTAATGACTTCTTTGGCGAAAATTTATCTGCTAAAATACCACCTGGCACATAAAGAATCATATTCCCTATTGTGTACATCGTAAGAAGTAAGCCTGATTGTAAATTATTAATATTCATAGCCTCCATCTGGGCATCATAAAAAACATATTTAATATACGGTAGGAAATAAATAGAACTTCCTGCCAACCCTAAAGCAACCACTGTTATGTATTTTCTAAGTTTTCCATTCATAGACAGATACCTCTTCTTATTTCTTATCTATCAGGAGTATCGGATTTATCTGGTACAAATAACCTTCTAGCAACATCTCTTGTAAATTCTCCAGTTCTCTTTGCTTCTTCAAATACACATCTTGTCTGCTTGCGAATTAAGTTTTCTGTATCTTCTACAATCGCTTTTGCTGCTTCTGCATCATTCATATGCTCTATTTTTACAATACGGAAAATAACAGCTTCGTAAATACGAATTCCACCCATATTGGCAATGAAATCAACTGCAACATCAATTCCTTTTCTCTTTAATATTTCATCTGCTTCTTTTGTCGTTGGAATATTTGCTGCTTCTACAATTAGAGATGCTTTTATTTTATCCGCATTTTGTTCATTGATGACATCTTCTAATGCTGCTGGAATTAAAATATCACAATCCATTTCTAACCATTTACTATTTGGTAAAATTTCATAGTTCTCTTCAAAAGCATCTCTATTTAATTCCCCTTTTGGTAATCTTGTATCGATTAATCGATCAATATTGAGCCCATCTTTACAATAAACAAGTCCATTTACATCAGCGATTCCAACAACTTTATAACCCATTTTATGTAAAGAATTAACACAACTAGCTCCAACACAACCAAATCCTTGGATTACAACACTGGCTCCTTCTTTTCCTCCACGCAGTTTCCATGCTTCATCGGCAGATGCTGCGACCCCATAACCAGTTATCATATCATACATTTTAAATCCATCATAAGTTAGTTCTTTTTCTGCTCTATCATGATTTAAAATTCCTTGATGAATGTCTTTGTCTTCTTTCATTGCTTTTGTCTGTGGAATTCCAATTCCTAAATCATCTAAAATTCTTAGTACATCTGAATAATCCACTCCTAAATCTCCACCAATAGAAACGCCTGCTTGAATATATGGAGCTGTGGCTGTTAAAAATCTTCTTAAAACATCAGGAGCATCTTCTGCTTTATAATCATAAGCAATACCAGCCTTACAACCTCCTGTTGTCAAAGATTCACATGCTTTATATTTGTAACCCATTGTTGTCGCCAGTCGTACAACTTCTTCCTTTGTTACTGTTGGATGCATTCTTGTTCCTCCACCACAATAATGCCCAACAAAATTATAGACGCATAACCACCCCGTTGCATCTGTTTCCGTATCGTTCCATTCCACCACTACATAGGGTTTGTTTGCCATAAAAATATCCTCCTTCTCAATTGTTCTTAATTATAGAACTATGTTCTCTTATTTTGACAAAAAAATTCAATATAAGTAAACTTTATTTTTATCTTATTGCTAATTTTATGTTCTATAATAGAGAACGTCATTCTTAATTTCTATGTATAAATAGTACCACCTTTTGTTGTATCTTTCAATATTTTTCAGTATTTTTTTATTTTTTTGTGAATTTTTACATATCCTATATTCTTTTCTCAATTTCGTTCACATATTTTTTAAGCACTTTCACAAATTGTTCTACTTTTTCTTCCTTCATTCGCAAAGAAGGCGTACTAATACTTAAAGCGGCAATTGGTTTATTATTTTGATCTAAAATAGGAATTCCTATACATTTAATTCCATAAATCACCTCCATATTATCCATAGCATATCCTTGTTGTCTAATTTTTTCTAATTCTTCTAATAATCTTCCTCTATCTGTAATTGTAAACTCTGTAAAGGGAACTAGTTCTTTACTTAAATGTTCCTCTAATTCCTCTTTTGAATATACCGATAAGATTGCTTTCCCAGCACTTGTAGAATACATTTTTGAACGTTCTCCTCGTATTGGTGGAGAAGCTAAAAAATTCATATCTGGATACAATGCTTCTAAATAAACTACTTCATCGCCAGAAGGCACAGATAAATAAACAAGTTCATGTACCTCTTCTACAATCTGTTTCATAAAAGGCAATGCAACCTTTGTAATATCAAATCGATCATTTAATGCCCTCGTTAAATTAAAAACGGCTGGACCTAAATAAAATTTTCCACTTTCTTCATCTTGTTCGATGTACTCCATCGCTTTAAATGTCATTAAAATGTTATGTACATTGCTTTTATAAAGTCCAAGTTTTTCACTGATTTCAGTAACACCCAGTGGTTGTTTTTCTGTAAAACAATTTAATACTTCTAATCCCTTTTTTAAACTTTTTACTTTCACTTCTGCTGTATCTTTCATCCTAATTCCTCCAAATGTATTCCTTTTCCATTAAAATCGCCCGACAAGGTGCTGCATCTGCCCCTTTTATTTTTAATGGTTGAGCAAATAGTATATATTCTTTTTCCTCCACTTGACTTAAATCCAAATGTTCTAAAATAACGATTCCATTTCCTAACAGTTCTTTATGTACTTGTTCTATATCCTGTTCTACCTTAGGATTACCAACCGTATCTCCTTCCACTCCTATTAAACAAATATCATATTCTTTTATTAGTTTTGCCCCTGATAAAGTAAGGCAGGTATCTTTTCCCTTTAAAAGCAACCGTTCAATTGTTCCAAACTGTTTTTTTAGGCCATCCAACAATTTCCTCAACGCCTTATGGTCTAAAACTCCACTTCCTTTTGCAACAACACAAGTTCCTATCGTATCTTCTAATGGAATTTCATCAATCGTTTTTCCTCCCTCAATAAAATGATAAGGTGCGTCCATATGAGTGCCATTATGAAGACACATTTCCACATTCGATAAGTTATACTCTTTTCCATCTTGAATTCTCATTACCCTCTGCAAAACAGGCTCCTTATCCCCTTTATACACTTCACAACTTAACAATTCTTTTGTAATATCATAAATTTTTTTCATTACGAAAAATATCCCATCCTTTCACAAAGCTCTATAACTTCTTCATTCATCTCATTATTAATAAAATAAGCATGATCTTGTTCTATCATGGAACCTCCCATATCCTCTGCATATTCTCCGCATACATCGATTCCAATCACATTTTTCCTTTGTAAGCAAGATTCCATAAAAGTAAGTATTTTATTTTTTGATAAAATTCCTTGATCCCAATTTGTAATGGTTTCTTCTCGTCGGATTACATCTTTATCCAAACTAATATAGACATCCTCTTCTTTTAACAATGGCTCTATGTTATCCCAAGTTAAACTCACCGCTTCTCTTTCTGAAATACAACGAATCTTATCTTGATAAGAAGGCTGTATATCCTTCTTTTGATCATTTCTCACTCCAACGGATACGACATGCTTTAAATTCGGTAACTGTAACAGCGCTCTTTCTAGCCAAGAACCACAAGAAATCAGCTCTGAAAAAAGTGAAGTTTGTGTATCAGTATGATGATCAAAATGTAAAAGACTAAATGGCTCTTTTATCATCGCTAAATAAAGATAGGCAATATAATGATAATTGCCATTTCCTAAAAAGGAAAGATGTTTTCCTGCATAAGGTAAAATCGCCTTTTGAATTTCTAAAAGCGAATGATGCTCACAATATCCATTGACCCCTTTTAAGTCTGTAAAATCTATCCATTGATATCCATAAGATTTATAAAAATCTTCTTGTTGATACACTCCGTCGAAATCTAAAATACATATTTTTCCCATTGTCTATCGCCCCCTATTTTATCAATTCTTGATCGTTACAAAACTTTTATTACTCCTTCTCTTTTGTATCTTCTCCTTTTCTCTTTTGTACTGTTCCACTCTTATAGAGCAATTAAAATTCAAACACAGAACCTGTACTCATATAATGAAGCTTTTCTCCTAATATTTCTTTTAACTGCTGATATTCCTCTTTTCCTGTACAATGCCCTGTGTAAAAGACAGGATGCATTGTTTTTAAATAGTCTCCCAGTTGTTCCACCTCATCTTTTGACACTTGATTTCCTTTTTTTTCAGTATGTAAATGGAAGCCAGCAAAAACAACATCCACCGTTATTCCTTCCCATTTTTCTACTTGTTCTACAATATTGACAATGCCATTATGTGCACAACCAGCAAATAAATAATACTTCCCATCTTCTTCTATTAATAAAGCAAGTTCATGAACAAAATCATCCTGAATAAAACCATCTTCTTTTACTTGGTATAAGGATTCATTAATGGATGGTACAAATTTTTTCTGTTGAAATCCACTATAAAGAATCATACGATTATTTATTCTCTTCATGCGATCTACAAAATGAAACCGTTTCACATAAGGCATTTTTCGAATCTTTGGTTCTAACCCAATATAAGACATATCTTCAAATAGAATTGACCGTTCTGCCTTTCGTGAAAAATAAGGTAATAACGCATTCATCTGCAAATAAATTGGACAATTTTTATTTTTTCCCATAAAATAAGGCAATCCATCTCCATGATCATAATGTCCATGAGAAAGAACACCATAAGTAACATCTTCTAAAGACTCTCCCAAGCGTTCTGCATTTTTCATAAACTTGTCCGTTTTCCCAAAATCAAATAGTATTTTTTCTCCTTTTGATTCAATCAAAATACTAAGTCCATGTTCCAATTCATACTGCTTTTTTTCATTACTTGTATTTTCTACTAGAATTTTTATCTTCATATTTCCTCCTCCTTTTTTATTCACCCATCTTCTCTTTGTAAAAAAGGTGTCACAACGTTTTACTTTTGTGACACCATTTATTCTCTTATATAACAACTGCTTGCGGACGTGAGAAACACGTTTCACATGTTGCTCATCGTTTAGAATCTAAAATCACGATTTCCTTCTTCGATTTCATTTAAATATTTTTTTGCATTTTCTTTTACAACTGGATTGGTAATATGTTCTAATTGTTTTTCAATTAATTCCTCGCCTTTTTTCTTTGTATCTTCAGAAGCGTAGTCATTTAAATATTCTTTTAATGTTAAAAGAGCATTTGGCTGGCAACAGTTTGCAATCTGTCCAGATTTCACAAGAGACATAAAACGATCTCCTGTTCTTCCTTCTCGATAACATGCAGTACAAAAACTTGGAATATAACCAAGTTCTTCTAACCAATTTACAACTTGATCTAAAGTTCTTGTATCACTAACATCAAATTGAGCAGAATTTTCTTCTTCTGGTTCTTCTTCCACGTATCCACCAACACTTGTTCTAGAACCACCACTTAATTGAGAAACACCAAGTTCTAATACTTTTTCTCTCACTTTTTTGGATTCTCTTGTAGATACAATCATACCTGTATAAGGTACTGCAATACGAATAATTGCAACTAATTTCATGAAAATATCATCTGAAATTGCATCTTTAAAGTCTTCTTTATTGATGTCGTCCGCAGCACAAATACGAGGAACGCTAATGGTATGAGGCCCTACTCCAAATGCGGCTTCTAAATGTTCTGCGTGCATTAAAAGACCTGTAAAATCATATTTATATGTATTAAGCCCAAATAAAACACCCATACCAACATCGTCAATTCCCGCTTCCATAGCTCTATCCATAGCTTCTGTATGATAAGCGTAATCACTTTTTGGTCCTGTTGGATGTAATTTTTCATAATTTTCTTTATGATAGGTCTCTTGGAATAAAATATAAGTTCCAATTCCTGCATCTTTTAATTTACGATAATTTTCTACTGAGGTAGCCGCAATATTCACATTGACACGGCGAATCGCTCCATTTTTATGTTTAATGCTATAAATTGTTTTGATACTTTCTAATACATATTCTAATGGGTTGTGAATTGGATCTTCTCCTGTCTCAAGAGCAAGACGTTTATGTCCCATATCTTGTAATGCAATTACTTCTTGACGAATTTCTTCTTGTGTTAATTTTTTACGAGCAATATGTTTGTTTTTTAAATGATATGGACAGTAAACGCAACCGTTGACACAGTAGTTTGACAAGTAAAGAGGTGCAAACATTACGATACGATTTCCATAAAATTTTTGTTTGATCTCTTTTGCTAAATGATACATTTTCTCAATTAATTCTTGATCTTCACACTCTAACAAAAGCATAGCTTCTCTATGAGTTAACCCTTTACAATCTTTTGCACGCTCAATTAAAGAATTAATGAGCTCAAGATTATTTTTATTTTCTTTGGCATATTCTAAAGTATCAAGAATTTCTTGATGATCAATAAACTCTGTTGCAACTTTTGATTTTACATTGTACATTTTCTTTTCCTCTTCTTTCTATTTCTTCGTTCTCTATTACCACTACTCCGGAAAGTCTCCTCTTGCTGTCACGATTTCATATTCAATGGCTTCCATACGCTTTTTCAAACGCCAAAGCCCTTCTGCTGCCTCTTCTCCTGTAGCAATCTTATTATCATATAGCATATATTTCTTTCGATCCTTTTGTGGAGAAAGATTTGGCATAACAACATTGGCTCCTGCTAATATTCCTCTTTCTCGCCCATCTGGTGCAATTGTCCCGAGAGCGGTTGTCGATGGAATCAGGCTTTTTGGAAACATTAATCGTAAAATTGCAATCATACGAAGGGTTCTTTCCATACTTCCATTTGGCTGTTCTTTAAATGGAGTATCTTTATGCGATAGAAATGGCCCTATCCCTATCATATGTGGTTGTAAATCCCATAAAAAGTGAAGATCCTCTATTAAATAATCAACCGTCTGATAAGGTGACCCCACCATAAATCCACTTCCTACTTGAAATCCTATTTCTTTTAAAGACCGAAGACATTCTCTTCGATTCTCAAAAGACAGTTCGGCAGGATGAAGTTGCTTATAATGCTCTTTCACAGCCGTTTCATGTCGAAGTAAATATCGATTGGCACCTGCATCATATAAACGTTGATACTCATCTTTTGTCATTTCTCCGAGCGAAAGCGTAATGGCACAATCTCTATATTTTTCTCGAATGGTAGAAACTAATTCCTCCATACGCTCTCCTCGCCAATAGGCGTCTTCGCCTCCCTGCAATACAAATGTACGAAATCCTAGCTCATACCCTTGTTCACAACAAGAAAGTACCTCTTCTCTCGTCAAACGATAGCGTTCTGCTTTCTTATTCCCATGACGGATTCCACAATAAAGGCAATCATTCCAACAATAATTGCTTATTTCGATCAGCCCTCGAATATAAATTTTATTTCCGAACTGTCTTAAGGATGCTTCTTTGCCTCTTTTCAATAACTCTGTTACGGCTTCTTCATCCTCTGTTGTAATAAGTGCTTTAAACTCTTCATCCGAGACAAAACGTTCTTTCTCTAAGCGTTCAATTATATTCCATATTTGCTCCATATTCTCTCGTACCGAATGGACACCTTCTTTTTGTCCTGTGTCGTTTTACTCTTTTCACTTACGACATATTTTCCTTTCTAGCTGCATCTTTCTTAATCGTTCAGCATATTAAGCATATCACAAAAACTGATAACGTACAAGTCTTGCATATTTTGTTAATACAATTCGACAAAATTATGTAAATTTTGGAAACGGCATCCAATTCTGAATTTTCAAAAATTTTTTCAATTTTTCCTTGCTATTTGTAACCATTAATGGTATGATTAACACAGTTGAGTTAATTCATAAGCTTCACATATTTTTTATATCACGTGGGATTTGTGTATGATAATAA
>OBXV01000830.1_pt1 | contig 10445 bp, 7 predicted proteins | sample 1495451 | NCBI WGS metagenome assembly OBXV01 (sample SAMEA2580178, study PRJEB22360) | human gut metagenome | biome: human gut; feature: human-associated habitat; material: faeces | place: Denmark | collected 2008/2010
TTTTCTCTTTATCTGTTATTTGTTATTCGTATTTATTATACTGAATTCTTCCTCTTATGTCCAATAGGAATCTTTTTTATCATTTCTTCTTCTCTTTCGATTCTTTTTTTCCAATTCTCATCTCTTCCACATAATTGGCGAGATCCTCATCTAAATGATCAAATAAATAATTATGACTCTTTTCTTGTTTCTCTAAATAGTCTGTACGAATTTGTTGATTCATTCTTTCTACTTCTTCTTTAAAATCTTTCGCAGAAAGCCTCTTTGCTCCTTGTCCTAAAATAATTACCTGTTCTAATTTATCAGATGTAGCTACTGTAACATCATATTTTTTACCGATTTGATGGACTAACTTTTCAATATATTGATCCGCTGTTTCGGCTTCCTTTGTATAGACAACATGAATATTGTGATAATTACTAATCTCCACGGGATGTCCTTCTAGTTTATAAGCATCAAAAACAACGACTAATTCACAGTGTTTAAATCCTTGATAGTTACATAAAATATCCATCAGCTTATTTCTTGCACCATCTATGCTAACAGCAGCTAGATCTTTTAATTCTTCCCATGAGAAAATGATATTATATCCATCCACAAGCAAATACTCTTCTTGTTTTTTTATCGTTTCTTTTTTCTCTTCTTTTCTCTGCTTCCAAAGCAAACTCTCTTCCGATGGCGTTTCTATTTTCTTTTTCTCTTTTTTATACTCAATGACTTGTCTTGTACCTCCTATGTCTCTTCTCTTTTTAAAAGAGCCTGTACCAAATGTGCGGTCAAAAATCTCTTCTATCTCATCATGACTAATAAAATCATCATAAGAACTTGTCTTCACTGACATTTCCTTTCTGGCAAAATCCTCTTTTTCCTTTCGAATCGTGTCAATCGCCTCTATGTGCATATAATCTTTTACTTGATACCAAGGTACTAAAAATCCTGCTCCATGGGCACAAAAGACAGAACCTGTCGGATTTTCCAAATCCCGTTCGGAATCATATCCAATAGCTTCTATTACCTCTTCTTGATTATGACAAGGCTCATACCCTTTAAAAGAACAAAACATTCGACCGCAACCTTTTGTATAAGAGATGAGTTCCGTCTGATACCCCCTCATAGTAGAAACGGGAGCTGTTCCTGTTAAAATCGCCATCTCTCCTTCCATCCATGGCCCTTCAAAACTTCCTTGCATTTTTTGAATATCAGCCATGGCTCTTCCTACCTGTTCTGTCGGAAGTTCCATGCGAAATTCATAATACGGTTCTAACAACACACTTTTTGCCTCTTTTAACCCTTGTCGAATGGCACGATAAGTGGCTTGACGAAAGTCTCCTCCTTCTGTATGCTTTTGATGGGCTCGTCCCGACACTAACGTAATCTTCATATCAGTAATCGGAGAACCTGTTAACACTCCAATATGTTCTCGTTCTTCTAAGTGGGTTAAAATAAGCCTTTGCCAATTTCGATCGAGCATATCTTCACTACAAGCGGTATCAAACTGCAATCCACTTCCTGTTTCTGCTGGTTCCATCAAAAGGTGTACTTCTGCATAATGCCTTAATGGTTCAAAATGCCCAACCCCCTCTACCTTATTGGCAATCGTTTCTTTATATACAATATTTCCTGCTCCAAACTCTACCGATACACCAAAGCGTTCTTCAATCATTGTTTTCAAAATTTCAATTTGCACTTCTCCCATAAGCTGTGCATGGATCTCATTTAAACTTTCATTCCAAACAATATGAAGTTCTGGTTCTTCTTCTTCTAGCTGTTTTAACTGCTTTAACATAACAGGAAGATCCGTACCTTCTGGAAGCTGAATTTGATATGTAAGCACGGGTTCTAATACAGGCATATCAGAGGCAACTTCAATCCCAAGCCCTTGCCCTGGATACGTATTATTTAAACCAGTAACCGCACAAATTGTCCCTGCTTCCACTTCCTTTACGGACTCAAACTTCACTCCAGAATAAATTCGAATTTGATCAACTTTTTCTTCCCACACTTCTTGGTTTTCTTGTTTGTTATCCGATTTTTTGTTCGTTAAAATATCTTTGACTTTTAACGTTCCCCCTGTAATCTTCATATAACTTAAACGATTTCCTTGTGGATCTCTTGCAATCTTATATACTTTTGCCCCAAATTCTTTTGGATAATCAAAATCCATCATATATTCATCCATGCCCTTTATGAATTCCTCTACACCAAATAATTTAAGCGCAGAACCAAAGAAACACGGAAATAGTTTTCTTTCCTTTATCATCGTTTGAACGTCACTTTTTGTCACTTCTCCATTTTCTAAGTAACGTTCTAATATAGCTTCATCGCACACAGCAACCGATTCTAGCCACGCCTCATCTTCTCCATACGTTTCAAAATCAACACAATTTTCACTTAATCGCTTTTTCAATTCCAAAAGCAGTGCTTCTTTTTGGGTCCCCTCTTGATCCATTTTATTGACAAATAAAAATACAGGAATTTGATAACGTTCTAACAACTTCCAAAGAGTAAGCGTATGCCCTTGAACACCATCAGCTCCATTAATCACCAAAATAGCATAATCAAGCACTTGTAACGTTCGTTCCATTTCTGCTGAAAAATCCACATGGCCTGGAGTATCTAAAAGGGTGACTTCTCGTTCCCCAATCGACAGCAATGCTTGCTTTGAAAAAATTGTAATTCCACGCTCTCTTTCTAACGCATAGGTATCCAAAAAAGCATCTTTATAATCCACACGACCTAACTTTCGAATCGCTCCACTTAAATAAAGTAAACTTTCTGAAAGTGTCGTTTTCCCTGCATCTACATGAGCTAAAATTCCTAATACTAATTTCTTTTTCATTTCTATCTTCATCCTATTCTATCTTATGATTTTATCCTATCTTTTTATTATTTTTTGTTTCTAACTTTTTTTACAACAACGATTGTGATGTGAGTGCCATTCACCACTCACAATCACCATTGTTCTAATACGTTTGCTCTGTTTATTTTTTTATTATACCACAGATTGGCAAACCAATAAAATGCTGATGATGCAGTGCTTTTTTTAGCTCATAAAAAAAGGATTTTTCTCCTCATTTCTTTTGGAGAAAAATCCTTTTTACTTTCTAACGAAACGATGTAACTTATTCCGTTCACTTTTTTACACTTGTTCTTTCTACCACTTTACTATCCACATAATGGATACCTGCATGACTGCTAATTCCTTTCACCCTTTTTAATAAAATGTGAACTGCCGTTTTTGCATAAAGCCATGTATGAAGGTAATTTGTAAATACATTTTGCACAAGAAAGATGAGCATAACGATAACATTGATCAGAATTGCTCTTACTGCTGTTTCATGACGATAGGTAGCTTCATCAATAATATTTGCTGTCACAATCGGCAATACCCATACAGGCGAATGCTTGATAATAAAAAACAAAATAGAGCCGATTAACTCCCAATAGTGTCCTTTAAAAATGCGAATCAACATTTTTAAATTCCCACCTTTATTATCTTGAAATACTTTCATCAACTCTTCTTCACTTTTTTTCTTTTGTTTCTTTCCTTGTTTTTCATGCGCTTTCATAACTTCCTCCTATCCTTTTTGTTATGATGAACTCAATTTTTTATATTTAAAAAGACTATAGCACAATTTAATTTTGCATAGTATAACAAAACCATTTAAAAATTGTACAAATCTATTCTTTCTCTTATCAAATATTTAAAATTCATTCTCATAATTTCTTATTCTTTAGGAAGACTATAAAAGTTACTAACATTCTGCCATAAACAGATATTCGCCCAAGAATAGTACCAGTACCCGTAAGAACCATAGACAAACAGAAGACGGTCGGAAAGACAAATACCAAGTGCCAGAAATATGATCAAAATTAATTTTTTTCGTTTTTTCTTCTCCATCACCGCTAACAATAGTCAATGTAATACAAGCCTGATTCCCATCTCTGCTGTAATCAAAAAATTTAATTGCTGTGTTTTCACTTGCTGAATTTTCATCTGCTTTTATATCAAGCCATATGAATATAATTTTATCAATTAAATCATTCGCTACGAAGAGCAATAACTGGGTCTTTCTTGGCAGCCTTTTTTGCAGGAAGTAACCCGCCAATTAAAGTAATTGCAATACTTAACACAATTAAGACAATCGCTGATGTCACAGGGAGCTGAGCGGTAAGTCCTGAAATTCCAGAAAGTTTTTCAATCAAAGAATTGATTGGAATCATTAACAAAAGAGATACGCCAATGCCAAGTATTCCTGCACAACAGCCAATAATAAACGTTTCTGCATTAAACACCTGAGATATGTTACGCTTGGATGCGCCAAGAGCTCGCAAAATACCGATTTCTTTGGTTCGTTCCATAACAGAAATATGTGTGATAATGCCTATCATAATACCAGAAACAACTAGAGATATGGCGACAAAGGCAATCAACACATAGGAAATACCATCAATGATTGTTGTAATAGAAGATGTCAAAAGTGCGACATAATCCGTATAGGTAATCTGAGCATCATCGCTTGCTGTTTCATTATAATTTGTAATACATTCGGCAATAGCATTCTTATCCTCAAAGCTATCGGCATAGATGCTGATGGAGGCAGGAGCATCGTAGCTGACCTTACCGAAGTCTTCCATATTTTCCTCGTAGGTCGATCCAGCAATGTATTCATCATAAAAAGTAATCAGGATATCCTCATCGGGATCGTTTGCCAGCCATTGGTCAAGTGCTTCAGCCATTGTGTTTTCATCTATGCTCATACTACTGGTGGCATTTCCTATCTGGTTACTTCCTTGAACGTTCTCTGATTTTTCTGCATTTTGCGTATTGTAATACATAACCATTTTGTAGAGAGACGCTTTATCAGAAACTCCCAGTGTTTCAATGTATTCTTTTGCATCGGCAACCTTAGTATCATTATCCGGCGCTTCAAACTTCATACCTGTCAGTACATTGATTTCAGGTGTAGCCTCCTGTGCTGTAATAATAGCGCTTTCATTTGTCTGTGTAATGACATAGTCTGTCAGTTTTGAAGTATACGCAATGGCAGTTGAAATCGTTGCATTCTCTGCGTCCTCTGCTGGACGAACGATACCGGTAATTTTCAACTCGACAGCATTTTTAAGAAGCTGTTCCTCATCCAGAGTATCCTCCTCAAGGTAAGTGAAGGTACCATCCTCGTTTTCAACATAATGGTCACAAGCGGGAACCAAATAAAAAGTATGATCGCAGACATCTTCGTACTTAAAGCTGATTTCATCTGCTTTCTCACCATTCTCAATTTTTTCTACAGCATTTTCATATTGCTCAGCGGTAATAAGGCCCAGTTGATAGAGTGTACCTGCCGAAATACCGTTGTTTTCATCCAATACGAGAACGATTTCATCGTAGTTTTCCGGCCAGCTTCCATATAAAACATCATAGCTATCCGTTATTACCGGACTAATAGTCTCATTGTTTGAACCGACCATCAGTTCCGAAAAATTCTCAGCTCCCGAAGATGAAGTGCCACCAAGGGCGGCAGACATAATACCTGCCCGATTCCCAAATCTTCCTGTGTTATCAGATCCGCTACCAGTAGAAGAGACATTGTCAATGTCTGCATCACTGTTTACAAATACACCATCAGCATCATAGGAATATACATTGAAATTCACATCATAAGTATAGATTACGCCGTTTTTGCCAATATATTGCTGTATTTCACTATCTGAATCATCTAGATATTTTTTGAACTCAGTTAAATTGTTTTCTACGATACTGGAAGTCATTTTTTCCTTAGATTCTATGTCTGCGTAGTCGGCATAAATCCCGGAAAGTTTATCCGTATTTTCGGAATCTGTACCACGCCTCTCACTTATCATCTCTCTGCGTTCTCCCAATGCACTAGAAAGATCAATCGTTTCAGCACTGATTGTCAGAGGATAGGAAGCCATCGTATCCTTTTGGACATCAGAAATATAGGTACTCATTCCAGTTGAAAGTGCAAGGATTAGCGCGATACCGATAATGCCAATAGAACCAGCAAAGGAAGTCAGCAATGTACGTCCTTTTTTGGTGCTCAGGTTGTTGAAACTAAGCGATAAGGCCGTAAAGAAAGACATCGAAATTTTCTTTCTCTTTTGCTGAACAACGGGTACCTCATTTGAGGTATATGGGTTAGAATCACTAGTAATTCTGCCATCTAGCAGCTTTACAATTCTAGTAGAATATTTTTCAGCAAGTTCTGGATTATGTGTTACCATAATAACCAGCTTATCTTTTGCAATTTCCTTCAACAATTCCATGATTTGTATACTGGTTTCGGAATCAAGAGCACCAGTTGGCTCATCTGCCAACAGAATATCAGGATTATTGATTAGCGCCCGGGCAATGGCTACACGTTGCATCTGACCACCAGACATCTGATTTGGTTTCTTGTACATATGATCCCCAAGACCAACCTTTTTTAGTACAGCAATTGCCCTTTGTTTACGCTCCCTCTTAGACACCCCCGCCAAAGTTAACGCCAATTCCACATTTGCGAGAACGCTTTGATGAGGGATCAGGTTATAGCTCTGAAATACAAATCCAATGGAGTTGTTACGGTAAAAATCCCAATCGGCATCCTTATATTTTTTTGTAGATACCCCGTTGATGATTAAATCACCACTAGTATAGCGGTCAAGGCCGCCAATAATGTTAAGCATCGTTGTTTTCCCAGAACCACTCTGTCCAAGAATCGAAACAAATTCATTTTCACGGAAACTGATACTTACACTTTTCAAAGCATCATGCTTTAAATCACCTGTTTCATAGGTTTTAACAATATTCTTTAATTCGAGCATGTAATTACCTCCTATTCTTACCTAGGCATTGTATCATAATAAAATAAACGCAAGAACACGCCAACGTAAACCTCCGGTAAACTTGCAAAAGTTTTAAGCTAAACAAGATTGGCTAAAATCCCACCTAAGCCTTGTTTTGTTTATCTACACGTGTCTTTTCTATGCTATAATAAAAATTAATAAGAAAATTGTAGGAGGTGTTCCTTATGTTTAATATCCTTGTTGTGGAAGACAACGCGGATATGCGAGAACTATTCTGCACGGTACTTGCTGATAGCGGATACAATCCCATTCCTGCCACAAATGGTCTGGAAGCCCTAAAAATCATGGATAAAGAGTATATTGATTTAATTGTTGCAGATATTATGATGCCGGAAATGAATGGTTACGAATTAACAAAAACTTTGCGAGATGCCAAATTTGATATGCCCATTTTAATGGTCACAGCAAAGGATCAGTTTGATGATATGCAAAAAGGATTCCGCGCCGGAACAGATGACTATATGATTAAGCCCATCAATGTTAAAGAGCTGATTTTGCGGGTAGAAGCCCTGCTGCGTCGAGCAAAAATCTACAGTGATAAAAAAATCGTAGTAGGCTCTACCGTGCTGGACTACGATGCTCTAACAGTAACAATTCATGGTGAAGAAACGATTTTGCCCCAAAAGGAATTTTATCTGCTTTATAAACTTCTTTCCTATCCCAATAAAATTTTTACTCGCCCCCAACTCATGGATGAAATATGGGGTGTATTCTCCGAAACGGATGAGCGAACAGTCAATACCCATATTAATCGACTACGGGATCGGTTTTCAGATTGCTCCGACTTTGAGATTGTCACAGTACGAGGTCTAGGCTATAAGGCGGTGAAAAAAGTTGAATAAAAAAACTCATTCCAAACTCTGGTTGTATTTCGCCAGTATTGTATTTGCAACAATCGCTGTTGTATTTCTCCTTTTAACACTATTTTTAATGGTATTGTTTGAACTTCAAATTGTTTCCATTAATCCACGTATCAAACATGTCCCAATTTTGCTTTTATTAGTCGGAAGTTTACTGATTGGCTGTGCAATCGCTATTTTCGTTGGAAAATTAATTATTCGACCAATTCAAAATATCAGCAGTGCGTTTGATGAAATTTCCAAAGGAAATTTTGATGTTCGTGTTACAACAGATGAAAAAATAGATGAAATCAGAGAAATAGCACAGCGCTTCAATGCCATGACCTATGATTTGTCACATACCGAAACTTTGAGGACTGACTTTGTCGCCAATGTGTCCCATGAGTTTAAAACCCCTATCGCCGCCATTGAAGGCTATGCGACCTTGCTACAAAATCCAAATCTCCCCCCAAAAAAACATGAACATTATGTAGAGAAGATTCTAGATAACTCCCGTCAACTCTCCAGCCTGTCTAGTAATATTCTCGCCCTTTCTAAACTGGAAAATCAGGAAATGATTGTTGACAATAGAGAATTCCGACTAGACGAGCAAATTCGAAAAACTATCCTGATGTTAGAAAGCAAATGGTCACCTAAGAACATCGAATTTGATATGGATCTACCCAAACAAATGTATTACGGCAGCGAATCGCTTATGGCCCAAGTATGGAGCAATATTCTGGATAATGCTATCAAACATTCTCCCATAGGCGGTATCATTCACATCAATATTCAGCAGACAGACATATGGCTTACTGTTTCCATTACCGATTATGGAGAAGGTATGACAGCTGAAACACAAAAACATATTTTTGAAAAGTTTTTTCAGGGTGATAGTTCCCGTAAAGCAGAGGGCAACGGTCTAGGGCTTGCTTTGGTGAAACGAATTGTGGAGCTATGCCACGGTACTATTACTGTGGAAAGCGCATCGGGACAAGGGGCAACATTTTACGTTAATTTACCACTATAGTCTTATATTTCAGCGGAACAGGCAACAGCAGCTATATTACTAAAAAATTGCAGAAATTTCTGATGATAAAGTTATTTCTATTAATCATCGGCTAAAAAAACAGGATTCCAGCACTGTTCAATCAGAAAAAGCACTGGTTTTTGTGGGCCAATTTATGCAGAAAGATTGCCTCGTATCATGGACGAGTATATCAAAAAAGTTGATTTCACAGGAACAAATCATGCATACAAGTAATTTGCAACGATTCCATTGTCGGTATCACTTTTCCAACCTATATGTCGAGTCGTTTACTGTTTTCAGCCTATTGATACTGTTCCCTCTACATCCTCGTCCTGTTCAGGCAATTCTTTTTCTGTTTTATCTACCAGTTCCATAATTTAAACTTTTTTAAAAACTTCCCATTGAGAGCTGAATAACCCCAAGCAAAATAAAAACGCCTAGAAACACTTTCCAGACGTTTTATCAAAGGCAATAAGCCTATTTATTTTTAATCTATTTTATTATGCTGCATGACTATTCGCAAAGTATACCAGATTTTCTCCATCCTTTTTCAATTCCTGTCCATTCTCATTTTCTGAAATAATAAATTTATGCTGAATCAGTCCTTCGATGGACACATTTAACAGTTTAGATAAGGCAAACAGATTCTCATAATCTGGTAATGATTCTCCATTTTGCCATTTATAAATGGTCTGAGGATATGTAAGACCTAACAATGCTTGGATATCTTTTACTGTATATCCGCTTTGCTTTATCATGTTTTTAATGTTTTCCCCAGTTGCAACTTGATCGATGCATGTTGTAATTGTTGCCATGATGTGTATCCTCCCTATACTCTCTGTTCTAGTTGTAATTGTCCATTGTGATTGCTGATCACCAAGCTACCTCCTTATTATATGAAGGAAATCTCTCTTTCACAAGCAAATCCCTTTCCCATCTGAATTTGCCTCACATAAATGACACAGGATAAGTTTTATGCGTTTCATATAACAAAAGAAATAGTCATTATTTTTATTATACCATATATTTCTAATTTTGCCACTCATCTAATAAGCTAATTTTAAAATTTATTCTTATTAAAAATGCATTTCAAACCAATACCATTTATCCATAATCTTTTCGGTATATTCAAAGTTATCTCCTTGACTCTCTTCCCACTTCCAGCCATCACCTTCTGGTTGCCATTCCACATCTGTTTCTTGAAATCCTAAAGGTTCATCGTTCGGGCAATAATAAAAACCTTTGTAAATAGTAGATGAGCCAAGCCCAAAGCTCGACACTACAAACTCTACCATATTGGCAGTATCATATGCAGAAACGTCCCAGCTATGATAGGTTTTCTGCTCTGTATTATCGTTCTCTTTCATCATATTCTCTGCAAAATGTTCCAATCCTACATGACTATGTTTCACATATTGGTAGACATAGAACTTTGAATTTTTCCTAAAAAAGAAAAAATGGGATAAAATACAAATAAAAATCAACAGAATAACACCAATAGAAATATATTTTTTTCTCTTCATAACAAATACCTCCCATTTTATTATATACTAGCTTCTTTGAATGTATCTGTCAATTCAATTTCCATAAATATCCAAAAACTATTTTTTTGCAGAACAAAAAGGAACAACGGCTCCTATAGATTTTCATCTATCTTGCAATTGTTCCTTTTTAACGACTATCTTTTTTATTTTTTCTTTTTCTTA
>OBXV01000835.1_pt1 | contig 10409 bp, 9 predicted proteins | sample 1495451 | NCBI WGS metagenome assembly OBXV01 (sample SAMEA2580178, study PRJEB22360) | human gut metagenome | biome: human gut; feature: human-associated habitat; material: faeces | place: Denmark | collected 2008/2010
GACTTAAAATATGGTTTTTACAAAGGAGGAGCAGAATGAGTCACAATTTAGTCACTTTAACCGATATAACCAAAAGCTTTGGCGACCAGTTAATTTTAGATAACTTAAATCTCTCTATAAAAGAAAATGAGTTTCTCACACTTTTAGGTCCAAGCGGCTGCGGAAAAACAACAACTCTTCGTATTTTAGGAGGATTTGAAGCTCCTGACAGCGGTCAGGTTATTTTTGACGGGAAGGATATTACCAATCTTCCTCCCAACAAGAGAAATCTCAATACGGTTTTTCAAAAATATGCGCTTTTCTCCCACATGAACATTGAAGAAAATATTGCCTTTGGGCTGAAAATTTCCGGCAAAAGCGCCACTTACATTAAGGATAAAGTAAAATACGCTTTAAAGCTGGTAAATCTTGAGGGATACGAAAATCGTCTGCCTGACTCTTTAAGCGGCGGTCAGCAACAGCGTGTTGCCATTGCAAGAGCCATTGTAAATGAGCCTCGTCTCCTGCTTCTTGATGAGCCTTTAGGTGCACTGGATCTAAAACTTCGTCAGGATATGCAGTATGAGCTTATCCGTTTAAAAAATGAGCTGGGTATTACCTTTATCTATGTCACTCATGATCAGGAAGAAGCCCTTACCATGTCTGATACCATTGTAGTTATGAACCAAGGCTACATTCAGCAAATGGGTTCACCGGAAGATATTTACAACGAACCTCAGAATGCTTTTGTTGCAGATTTTATAGGCGAGAGCAATATTATTTCCGGTATTATGCTGGAGGATAAGCTGGTGGAAATTCTGGGCGCAAAATTCCCCTGTGTTGACGTGGGATTTGGAAAAAACAAACCTGTTGACGTTGTAATCCGTCCGGAAGATGTGGATTTGCTTGCTCCGGAAGAAGGCACGATACAAGGCATTGTAACCCACCTTATTTTCAAGGGTGTGCATTACGAAATGGAAGTACAGGCAAACGGCTTTGAATGGCTGGTACACAGTACAGATATGTTCCCTGTGGGACAAAAAGTAGGCATTCATGTAAATCCTTTTGATATTCAGATTATGCACAAGCCGGAGTCCGAGGATGAGGAGGCGATTGGAGTCAATGAATAAAAAGAAATTATTATCCGGTCCTTATCTTTTGTGGTCTGTCGCTTTTATTTTAATTCCCCTTGCCATGATTTTATTTTATGGCTTCACTAACAGTGAAGGACAATTTACCTTTGAAAATGTTCTGGCAATCGGAACTGCGGAAAATTTCAAGGCGCTCTGCCTTTCCTTGATTTTGTCTATAATCAGCACGATTATCTGTCTTGTTTTGGCATACCCATTGGCAATGATGCTCTCTAATATGAAAGTCAATCAGACCGGTCTTATTGTGTTGCTTTTCATCCTTCCGATGTGGATGAATTTTTTGCTTCGCACCATTGCGTGGCAGACTTTACTGGAAAAAAACGGAGTTATCAATCAGATTTTGGGATTTTTTCATATCCCGCCTTTGCAGTTAATCAACACACCGGCAGCCATTGTGTTAGGTATGGTTTATAACTTCCTGCCGTTTATGGTACTGCCTCTTTACAATGCGCTTTGCAAAATTGATAAGGATGTTATTTTCGCTGCCAGAGATTTAGGCGCTACCTCCTTTTATACTTTTCGGAAAATTATCTTTCCTTTAAGTCTGCCCGGAGTTATCAGCGGAATTACTATGGTTTTTGTACCGGCGCTCACTACCTTTGTCATCTCTGACCTTTTAGGGGGAAGTAAAATTCTCCTTATCGGAAATGTCATTGACAGACAGTTCCAGCAGGGAAGCAATTGGCATGTAGGAAGCGGACTTTCTCTGGTACTGATGATTTTTATTTTAATCAGCATGATTTTAACCGGAAAATACGATAAAAACGGACAGGGAGGTTTCTTTTAATGAAAAAGACTGCACGAAATATTTATCTTGGGCTCATTCTTTTCTTTATGTATGCCCCCATTGTAACTTTGATTGTACTTTCTTTTAATGCCTCGAAATCCCGTGCAAAATGGGGTGGTTTTACCCTTCATTGGTATTCCTCCCTGTTTCAGGATAAGGCAATTATGGCAGCCCTTTACAATACGCTTTTGATTGCTCTTGTTTCTGCCGTTCTTGCAACTATTATCGGCACTGCTGCCTCCATCGGTATCAATGCCATGAAGTCCAAAGGCAAAACTGTCATGCTGGGAATTACCAACATTCCTATTTTAAATTCTGAGATTGTAACCGGTATTTCTCTGATGCTTTTATTTATTGCATGCAGAGTCACTCTTGGATTTTCCACAATCTTGCTGGCTCATATTACCTTTTGTATTCCTTATGTTATTTTAAGCGTTCTGCCTAAATTAAAGCAGACAAGCAAAAGCACTTATGAGGCGGCACAGGACTTGGGAGCCGGACCGGTTTACGCTTTTTTTAAAGTCGTTTTTCCTGACATCTGGCCCGGCGTAGTGTCCGGTTTTCTCATGGCATTTACTATGTCCTTAGATGATTTTATTATCACGCACTTTACAAAAGGTCCCGGTGTGGATACCCTCTCAACAAAAATTTACGCAGAGGTACGAAAGGGTATCCGGCCGGAAATGTATGCCCTTTCCACCTTACTTTTTGTCAGTGTTTTAGTTCTTATGATTTGTGTAAATGCCAGTCCAAAGGAGACAAAGGATGTGAAAAAATCCTCCAAAAAAATGGCTTTTCGCCGGACTTTCTGCTTTGCCGTACCTGCTGTTTTAATTGCGGCTTTAATTATAGGCGGAATTTTCTATAATCTAAACACAATGAAAAATCATTCCGGAGAAAAGGTTATTGTCTATAACTGGGGTGAATATTTGGACCCGAAAACTATTGAGCTTTTTGAAGAAGAAACCGGCATTTCCGTGACTTACGAGGAATACGAAACAAATGAAATTATGTATCCGAAAATTGTTTCTCAGGCAATCGCTTATGATGTGGTATGCCCTTCTGACTACATGATACAGCGTATGATTGAAAATGATTTGCTGGCAGAAATCAACTGGGATAATATCCCTAATATAAAAAACATGGACCCTACTTATATGGAACAATCAAAGAGCTTTGATCCCAAAAATAAATACTCTGTGCCTTATTGTGTAGGAACTGTGGGTATTTTGTATAATAAATCCATGGTAAAAGAGCCCGTAGACAGTTGGGATATTTTATGGAATCCCAAATACAAAGACAGTATTCTGATGCAGGACTCTGTGAGAGATGCCTTTGCCGTTGCGTTAAAACGTCTTGGCCATTCCATCAATTCCACAGAGGTAGACCAGCTTGCTGCCGCTGCGGAAGATTTAATGGAGCAAAAGCCTCTGGTACAGGCTTATGTAGTGGATCAGGTAAGAGATAAAATGATTGGAAATGAAGCTGCTCTTGGCGTTATCTATTCTGGCGAAGCAGGATATACCAAACGGGAAAATCCCGATTTGGAATACGTCATCCCAAAAGAAGGCTCTAACGTATGGATTGACTCATGGGTTATTCCGAAAAATGCCCAGAACAAAGAAAATGCCGAAAAATTCATCAATTTTATGTGCCGTCCGGAAATTGCACTTATGAACTTTGAATATCTTACCTACTCTACACCAAACCTGAAAGCCAGAGAAATGATTGAAGATGAAGAAATCAGAAACAGCAAAATTCTGTTCCCTGAGCCGGAAGATTTAAGCAACTGCGAAACCTTCCAATTCTTGGGAGATGATGTAGACAGCTATTACAATGAATTGTGGAACAAAGTAAAATCAAAATAAAAGAAAAGGGGAATGCAGCCGTTTGCACGCCCCTTTTTTAAGGAGTATCAATGAACCGTATTTTTCAATATACCATAACAAAAGAAAATCTCCCCTGCACCGTAGGCGAATTTCTGAAATCCAAGGAATTTTCCCGACAGATTATCATACAGCTAAAGAAAACACAAAAAGGTATTCTGGTAAACAATGAATGGGCTTATGTCCGCACGCCTTTAAAAGTCAATGACATTGTTACCATCCGACTTTTAGAAGAAGCCCCTTCCGAACACATTGTCCCTGTTGCCCTTCCCCTTGATATTGTATACGAAGATGAAGATATTCTGCTGGTAAACAAGCCTGCCGATATGCCTGTTCATCCTTCTATCAACAATTATGACAATACTCTTGCAAACGGAATTGCCCATTATTATCAGGTACAGGGGGAAACCTTTGTGTTCCGCTGTATTAACCGCCTTGACAGGGATACTACCGGACTTCTCATTATTGCAAAAAATGCCCTGAGCGCCTCCATTCTTTCCAACCAAATGAAAGCCAGAGAAATCCACCGCACTTATCTGGCTGTGGTATTCGGTATTCCAAAAAAAGAAGCAGATACCATTACAGCGCCCATAGCACGAAAAGAAAATTCTGCTATTGAGCGCTGTGTAGATTTTATAAACGGAGAGCGTGCCGTTACCAATTATCAGGTAGTGGCTTCAAAAGAAGATTATTCCCCTTTAAAGCTCTCTCTGGAAACAGGCCGAACACATCAAATTCGTGTTCACGCAAAATATATGGGAAATCCCCTTTTAGGAGATTATCTCTACAATCCTGATTTTTCCAGAATACAGCGTGTTGCTCTCCATTCTTATTCTTTAAGCTTTATACATCCCCTTACAGGGCAGCCTATGAAATTCTCAGCTCCCCTTCCAGAGGATATGGCAAGTCTTTTTTAGTTTCTTCGTAAGGCTTCGATAGGACTTAATGCTGCTGCTTTCTTTGCCGGATAAATACCAAAGAAAATACCTACCGCACAGGAAAACAAGGTTGCCGCAATAATGGTAGCAGCGTTAATTCCCGGAGTAATGGTCATGCCCTGCACTGAGCTCATCACAGAACAAATTCCATATCCCCCTGCTATTCCTAAAACAATTCCGATTATTCCGCCAATGACGGTAAGGATTGCGGACTCCGCCAGAAACTGCATCATAATGGAAGACGTCTTTGCTCCCAGCGCTTTTCGAATACCGATTTCCCTTGTCCTCTCTGTTACAGATACCAGCATAATATTCATAACCCCGATACCGCCTACCAGCAGAGAAATTCCCGCTACAAAGGAAATAAATGCCGTTACCATACCGAGCATATCATTCATCATTTTCATAACATCCTGAAAGCTCTGAAGCTGATAATAGTCCTCTCCTGCTGACTGATGTCTCTTTTCCAAGGTTTTAATCACCTCTTTCGAAATCGCCTGAGAGTCCATTTTCTTATCTGCCTGTACGACCATACTGGTAAACTCATCTGCTGTATCTCCCACAAAATCTACTGCCGCAGTATAAGGAACAGAAAGCGTCACCGGCATTCCCTCATAGGTATAGCTTACAAAAGTTCCGTTTTCTTTCTGTGTGGTAATACCTACAATGCGAAAGCTTTTTGTCAAATCATAACACTGCACGTCAATATCCATGCCAATGACATCGTCTGAACCAAACAAACGCTTTGCATCGGTGTCGGAAATCACACATACGTTTCGTCCTTCTGCCACATCTGCCTCTGTAAAATAAGTTCCTCTTTTCAAAGCAAGATTATTGACAATAGGAGCATCTTGTGTTTCCAAGGTTACCGTAGCAGAAAAATCTCCTTTTCCTGTCACGGTTTCCCCCATAATTGTAAAGCTGCTGGAAACTCCTTCCACACCATCAATTTTGCGGATGGCTTCCATATCTTCTGCTGTCATATATGCGTCTTCTTTTATAGCATCATCACTGCAATAGATAAATATCTGCCCTCCGCCTGCTGCATCAATTTCGCTGTTCATCTGGTTTTTCGTTCCTTCACCAATGGACACAATAGCAATGACAGAGGCAATTCCTATAATAATTCCCAGCATAGTAAGAAAGGAGCGCCCTTTATTGGCAATGATATTCTGAATTGCCATTTTGACATATTCAATTATATTTCCCATAGCTCTGTCCTTTCTCTTACTTGTCAGTCTTGGTTTCCCGTGCCTTTACCTTATCACCTTCGCTGTGGTTTCCGATATCGGTAAGAACCTGTTCTCCGTCCTTTAACCCACTTTTAATCTCCACAAAAGCGTCTGAAGTCACGCCTGTTTCAATCTCTTTTTTCTTAATCACTCCGTCTTCCACTACATAGCAGAAAGAACCGTCTTTTCCAATGTTGACTGCCTCCACCGGCAAAATCGGAACGTTCTTTACCTCTGCCGCCTGAATACTTACCTTCGCTTCTACACCAATGAAAATGCCGTCATCCGGATTATCAATATGTACCACAACTCCGATAGTTGGAGCTCCCTTTTCATTTGGAACTGCGATGCGGTTTACCTTCTCTATGGTTCCGTTGTATTTTTTATCTCCTAATTTTACCGTAGCCTTCTGTCCTTCTTTTACTTTATCAAAATCATATTTTGAAATGCTGGCATCCACGCACACATCATCCATACTCTGAAGCGTAAAAAGCTCCATTCCCTGTGTTACGGTAGCTCCCTGACTTACCTTAGTGTCAGAAATAACACCGGAAAATTCTGCTTCAATTCCTTTTCTTCCTTCTTCTAAAAGCTCCTGAAGATTTTTCGTTTCAAGCTCTGTCAAGTTATTGGAAATTCTGATTTTTTCCTTTGCTGCATCTGTAAGACCTGTTGTTTCAGATTGCGCTAAAGCTTCTTTCGATGCCAACTCAGACTGAAGGGCAGCTAATTCTGAGGATACATTCTCCATTTCCGCTTCCAATGCAGAAGTATCTGCCATTCCCGTACCTGTCATTTGAAAATCAGCAGGATTTACTTCTTCTAATTCCGGAACCTTCGGAGGATTATCTAACAAATGACGATAGTCTTCTTTATCTGTTTCCGTTCCTTTTCCCTCATTGATTTTCTGCTTTAAAGCTTCCAGTTCCTTATCATATTCCGGTTTTGTAACGTTATTATAAGTATCCATTTCTTCCTGATACTTTGTTTCTGCTGCCAGCACGGCTGCCTGATATGCACTTTCTACCTCTTCCTGCACCTGTGCCTGTGCATTTTTCTGTGTTTCTGCAATCTGCTGTCTTAAATCAGAAAGTTTATTCTTCTTATTTTCAATTTGTTTTTCTAATTTCGGAATATCTGCTTTTGCTTCTGCAACCTTAGAAGCCGCCTGATTTGCCTGTTCCTGTGCATCCTCCAGCTCTAATTTGCCTGTTCTAGCTGTAAGCTCTGCCTTCTGATTGTCTGCCTCTAAATTATCCACATTAAATGCAATCAGCTTCTGTCCCGCTTCTACGCTGTCACCAGCCTCCACTGTCATGTTTTCAATGGTCGCATTTACCGGAGAATAAAATGTTTTTTTCCATTCACTCTCCACATTGCCGGATGCTTCGATTTCCTGACGAACGTCTCCCTTTTCTACTGAAATAACTTCTACAACAGGTTCTGTGCCTTTTCCTCCCTTTCGCATATTCCCGATAATTGCCAGAAGAACCAATACAACTGCCACAATTCCAAGAGTAATCAACATAACCGTATTTTTATTCTTCAGAGTCTTTGTCTTCATGTACTTCCTCCACTTTTTCATATTCCGGATTTATTCTGTCTGATTCTATTTTTCCATCCATAATTCTTACCACACGTTTTGCTCTGGCTGCAATTCCGTCATCATGTGTAATCAAAATGACGGTTCTGCCGTCCTTGTGAAGATTTTTCAAAATATTTAAAATTTCCTTACTGGAAGCAGAGTCCAGATTTCCCGTAGGCTCGTCTGCCAAAATAACCGGCGGTTTTGCCGCTATGGCTCTGGCAATCGCTACACGCTGCTGCTGTCCTCCTGACATCTCAGATGGTTTATGGTGTATTCTGTGACTTAACCCTACCATTTCCAATGCCTCTGTTGCCAGTTTTCTTCTCTCTTTCTTGTCAATTCCTCTGTAAATCAACGGCAGCTCTACGTTTTCCACTGCTGTAAGGTTAGGAATTAAGTTAAATCCCTGAAAGATAAATCCGATTTCTTTGTTTCTGACTAAGGATAATTCATTATCGGACATGGTTGAGACATCTGTGCCGTTTAAATAATATTTTCCTGATGTAGGAATATCCAGACAGCCGAGCATATTCATAAATGTTGATTTTCCTGAACCGGACTGCCCGATAATAGCAACAAATTCTCCTCTGTCAATTTCCAAATTCACATGGTCCAATGCCCGTACTTCATTTTCCCCCGGATTATAAATTTTACATAAATCCATTACTTTAATTAAATGTTCCATACTCTCTCCTCTTATCTTTCTTAAATATAAGAACAGGACAAAACAGAACCCCTCCCGTTTTGTCCCGCACCTGCTACCTCATTCTGCCTATTTTACAACAATTCCCTGTTCTTCCTGCAATGCCTGACGGTTCTTTAATGCACCCCAGAAATACAATAATGGAAGAATTAATGAGAAAATCACTGAAAAGATGCTAAATGCACCGCTAAAAGCGCTGTACGCATTGCAAATTAAAGCGTACACAATCAAAACAATTCCGCAAATATAGCAAAGAGATGCTTTTTCAATTTTTTTGCTGTTTGCAACTCCGATAATACCTGCCACCATATTGATAACGCCCTGTATTGCAGTTAAAACAATCGTAACCTGAAAGGTTGTTTTTGTAATTCCTGCCTGCTGCAAGGTCTGCTCCAAAATCGGCATAAATTCTTCCTGCCCCATCATCACAAAATTCATGGCGCTGGTAATAATACTGGATACACTACCAATAATTAAAAAGATACCTACGACCATTAAAAAGGTTCTTCCCGGCGCTTTTTTTGTCATACTCTTTTCCTCCTAAGATAAATTTGTTTTCATTTTATAATCATTGATGAAGAATGTCAATTTTATTCTGAAAATTTTTCTCCACTTTTCATAAAAAAAGAATGCTGCACAAAACTCATATTATTTCATGCAACATTCTTCTGTCAAATTTACAATGCCCGAATTCTCGGCACTTCATCAATATGAAGATATCTGCTTACTGCTTTTACAATAATATCGTGGTTGATAAAGTGACTTTGATTGGAGACCATAATCGCTCCGATTACTCCCACCTCTTCCACACGTATAGGAAATCCTCCTCCCAAACAAGAGTATTCCCTTTCGTCGAGTCCGATTTCCGCTAAAGCTTCTTCACTGCGTTTTAACTCACTGTACAAAAGCATGGTACTTTTCTCCATCCTCTTTACAGTGGCAAACATTTTATTCATCCATTCCTCGTTATTTAAGGTCGTTCCGTTTCCTGCATACTTAAATACCGTATAACCATTGTTCAGACGGATTTCCACTGCTGTGTCCAAGCCACGTTTTTTTGCCTCTGCTACCAACAAATTACCTAATTCCCATGCGTCCTCGTTGGTAAAATGATTAAATTGTAAAATTTCTTCCTGCATTGCCAATACTGTAATTACTTCTTCAACAGTCATAAAGACACCTCCCGTTCTTAACGAATTCTATCAGGAAATCCCACCTTGCGCTGTACCTTTCTCAATGTTTTGTTTGCAAAATACTGCGCTTTTTCACCATTTTCTTTAATAATAGAGTCAAGATATGCTTTCTCTTTCTCCAGTCTGGCTACTTCATCCTGCAATGGTTTTAATACGCTGACAACTGCTTCTCCCACTGCCATTTTCAGCTCACCGTAGCCTTTTCCTTCAAATTCCTTTACTGCTTCCTGTGATGTTTTATTCAAACATGCACAATAAATATCAATCAGATTTTTAATTCCCGGCTGTTCATCACGATAAGCAATACATGCTTCAGAGTCCGTCACAGCACGTTTGCATTTTCTCATAATAGTATCCGGATCGTCCATGAGATAAATGCTCCCGTTTGGATTTTCATCTGATTTTGACATTTTCTTGGACGGTTCCTGAAGACTCATGATTTTCGCTCCTACCTTACCGATATACGCCTCCGGTATCGTAAATACGTCTCCGTAAATATTGTTAAAACGAGTGGCAATATCTCTTGTCAGCTCCAAATGCTGCATCTGGTCAATCCCCACCGGAACTACATCTGCCTGATACAGTAAAATATCGGCAGCCATAAGCACCGGATAAGTAAACAGCCCCGCATTGATATTATCTGCGTGTTTTGCAGCCTTGTCCTTAAACTGTGTCATACGGTTTAATTCGCCCATATAAGTAAAGCAATTTAAAATCCATGCCAGCTCTGCATGTCCGCTTACATGAGACTGATAATAAATGCAGTTTTTCTTTGGATCAAGTCCTGCTGCAATGTATAAAGTCAATAAAGCCCTTGCTCTTTTTCTAAGAGTAGCCGGGTCCTGTCGTACAGTAATAGAGTGCATATCTACCACGCTGTAAAAACATTCATATTCGTCATTTAAGGTTACCCAGTTTTTCAGCGCTCCCAGATAATTTCCCAATGTCAGGT
>OBXV01000838.1_pt1 | contig 10362 bp, 13 predicted proteins | sample 1495451 | NCBI WGS metagenome assembly OBXV01 (sample SAMEA2580178, study PRJEB22360) | human gut metagenome | biome: human gut; feature: human-associated habitat; material: faeces | place: Denmark | collected 2008/2010
CCTATTATTTTTCTATTGTTTCTTTTTAGTTTTCTTCCTACAAGATTGCTTTTCTGTACATCGTGTACATATTCTTTGATGCGACATATTTATTAAATTTATTAAATTTCTCAAATTCGCTCTAACTACAACTTTTGTCTCCATGCCTAATGGCAAAAGCATGCCGATATCTTTACGAGGTATCCCTAGTTTTTCTAAATTTTGCATTCCTTTTACATTGCACCTATTTGTTCTTTGTTTATAAAAAAATGAAAAAAGTCGAAAATAAACAGAACAACTGTTTCATTTGGAATCTATGCCGTAGTAAGTTATAGTATTAAAAAATACTCAGGAGAGATATCACTATGAACCTTACCATAAGGGAATGCAAAGGTTTTAATTCTTCTATTAGCTAATGTTATTTGAGATTTATACCTTTCTGGATTTTCCTTAAAAGTATAAAAGGGCAATCTATATCTCGTTGCTTACAAGTGGCAAGCTAAAGGCGGAAAACGCCTTAGAATGAGTGCAAAGAATAAACAATATACAGGTGTGTGCAAAAGAAATTGTGAATACTGAGATTATTCTCGTATAAGTCTAGGCAGTCTGCTTCTGAATAGGAAGTAGGCTACTTATTTTTTGAAAACACACAAGAATTTGCCGGATTTGACTTTTTAACTTTTCTGTGTTACACTCAAAAATATTTATGAGTAAAGGGAGGTGGCTTGATGTCGTCTATTCGCTAATTATAGGGCAATAAAATGAACGAAAGAATTTCGTCCTCATCATATTGTGATGGGTTTTGTATTTTTTTTGCGAATAGCTTCATTTAGCCGGCTCTTTTTAGGCGTTTTTATACGCCTATTGATTTGGTATGCCTTTTTGTAGCCATATTTACCTGTGCTAAAAGAATAAGCAAAATTACTATGCAGATAACCTGTCCTTGAGGGGTATCTGTTTTTTTATTGTCCTTTTCATTCAGACTGAAAATATTGGTATAGCGAGCTATTGCGTTTTATTTCAGAGAGGGTTTTTCGATACTATCAGAAGAACTTGATGAAGCTACTGGAGAAACGGAATATACCATGATTTGGCAAGGCAAGTTGAAAGAAAAGCTTGCGCTTGCTTTTCCTTATGACATTGATGGATATTGTGATGGCAAAAAGAGCTTTATAAAAGAATTAGAGCAAAAATCGACTTTTTCGAAACAGATGGAGGAATAGAAATGAGAAAAGCTGTTTTATTTATTGCAATGAGTCTTGACGGCTATATTGCAGACAATAATGGTGGTGTTGAATGGTTAAACGGGCAAGGTAATGACAATGAAAATATCGATACTTATTCCGAGTTTGTAAAAGATATTGATACGATTTTGATGGGCTGGAATACATATCATCAGGTTGTAACAGAACTTTCTCCGACAGAATGGGTGTATGACGATTTCACTACTTATGTGATTACGCACAACAAGAATAAGTCCACTGAAAAAATCCACTTTACCGACGAAAATCCTACGCAGCTGTTAAAAGAGCTAAAGGCAAACGATGGTAAAGATATCTGGATTTGCGGCGGTGCTAATCTCGTTAGTCAGTTAATGCGTGCAGAACTGATTGATAAATATTATATTTCTGTTATTCCAACCCTTTTAGGAAAAGGAATTCGTTTATTTGAAGAACTTGAAAATGAGCAAAAATTGTTTTTGATAAAGACAAATAATTACAATGGAATCGTGGAGCTAATATATGAACATAGATAATTTTGCTTTAATAGTTTTGAAACAGATGAAAGTTACACTTGTATACCGCAAATAAGAAAGTGAGATTATAAACAAGGTTTTGTAAGAAGTTCTTTGCCTTGCTCACGATACTGCAGAACAGATGTGAAAACCAGTTACCCACAACCCTCTAAAGAGTATGGAATTTTAGGGTAATCAAGAGAAATAAAGGGAATGAATGCCATGAAAGCTAATCTAAATTTGACTCCCCCCATTTTGATATTTCTACAAATATAGGAATCAGTTCTTTTCCTTTTTTTGTTAATGAATATTCAACATGTGGTGGAATTTCATTAAATTGCTCCCGATAAATAATTCCTAGCTTTTCCAAATCTCGAAGTGTGGAAGTTAGCATAGAGTTAGTAATTGCTGGAACTGCCTTTTTTAATTCCCCAAAGCGCAAAGAATCTTGTTTACATAACTCGAAGATGATATGTGTTCTCCATTTTCCGTTTAATATATTTAGTGTACGATGTACAGGACATTGTTCGTCAATAACTTCTGTTGATAAAACTTTTTTCAAATATTGCTCTGCGTTTAAATCTGCTTTCATAAGAACATCCTCCATTAGTATGATTGACACTACTAAGTCGCTTCAATCTGCGTACTTGTATGCCTTTTTCATACATGGTATTATAATGCTACTAATTAGTCAAGGAGGAAATTTTATATGGAAACACAGGTTATACTTTTAAAAAGACAATCTTGTAGGGCATTTACTAAAAAGCAAATTTCAGATGAAGAATTGAACATTCTTTTACAAGCAGCAAATTCTGCTCCTGTATCTATGGGAAATTATGATGATGTGGAACTTTGCATTATTCAAAATAAAGAAATGATTGCTGAAATTGAGCAAACAGTAGCTTCAGTTATGCCAGCTATGGGAGAACATCCAGCTTATGAAGCGCCTACGATTATTTTAATTAATGGTAAAAAAGAAAATGCGGAACAAGCACCTCTTGCTTGGTGCAATGCTTCTTGTATCGCAGAGAACATTATGCTTAGTGCTACGGATTTAGGATTAGGAAGTGTATATTTATATGCTGTGCCTTTTGTATTAAGTCAAGTTAGTAGCATTTATGAAAAATTATCGATAAGAGATGGCTTCTTCCCTGTTGTTGCTGTTGCTATCGGAAACCCACAGCAAGAAATGAATATAAGAGAAACCAGCACAGACAAAATCAACAAGAAAATCTTTTTATAAGAAAGAACGGAGATACAAAAATGAATCCAAGTAAAAGTTTAAATGTAGTTGTCTTAGGCGGTAACGGATATATCGGAAGTACAATTATCGAAAAATGGTTGAAAAGAGATCAGCAAGTAGAATTTTTTTCTATTTCACGTTCAGGGAAAGGGCGATTATCCCATTCCAATATTCACTATTTAAAAGCCGACGCAACTAAACTAGAACAAGTCCAAGCTGTTCTCCCAGAGCGGGTAGATTATATTGTTGATTGTGTTGGAGTTTATACCAAAGACGAAGAACAACTCAGAAAATATAATTTTTTGCCTGCACAAGTGATGTTAGAAATTGCAAAGGCAAAATCAGTAAAAGGATTAGGATATATTGGAGGTGTTATGGGACCGAAAGAATTTGTCAATAGCAAGTCTTCTGTAATTGATATGCTCCAACATAGCAATTACAAATTGGCTTATGTTGAACCTACTCTTGTTTATGGAAATGGGCGCAAAGACTCTTTATCCAAAATGGTACCTTTATTAAAATTTATAGGAATTTTTTCAAGAAAAATGAAGCCAGTGGAAGTCAATGACTTAGCAGATGAATTGATTTCAAAGTTATTAAAATAAGCCAACAACTAAATGCACTACTAATTTAGCCCGTACAAACGATATGTTTTGTAGGGGCTTTTTTCATAAGAACTCTCTTTTCTGTTGTTTCCACAAAAAAGGGATAAACGGGAATATCATTCGATGCTAGTTTTCATAATTCTATTTTCTCCTCCATAGGTACCGAACAAATTTTCTATCCCCAACTTTATAAATCATTCTATCAACAAGTTCTTCATAATTTATTCTTCTATTTATTGTTCCCCTCTATAAACCAAGCTCTTACACACCCTTGTATTCCCAGAAATGATATTTTTATTTTTCTACATAGACCGTCTGTCTATCTGAATATTATCTATACAAAGCGCTCCTTTTATTTCAAATTCATTTATACCTTATTTCCTTTCTACCCAATCCCATGCAAATTTAAAATATTTTTAAGTTCATTTAAAGTAGCCATGTTAAACTGTATACACTTTAGGAGGTGGAAATCCATGCGATATTTAGTAATACCCGCATATGAACCAGATGAAAAATTGTTAAAATTATTAAGAGATTTACAATCATATAAATCTCTTACGATTCTTGTCGTAAATGATGGAAGCGCGTCTTCTTATAATCCTATTTTCGAAGCTGCTAGTCAGTTTAGTACGGTATTATGCCATAAACAAAATTATGGAAAAGGTAGAGCATTAAAAACCGCTTTTTCGTATATCACAAACATAAAAAACACACTTGGAGAAGGAATCGTAATCACTGCCGATTCTGATGGACAACACACTCCCCTTGATATTTTTAAAGTAGGCAAAGCCTGTGAAGACAATCCAAATACTTTGATCACGGGAGAACGCTATTTTACGGGAAACGTTCCATTTCGAAGTCGGTTTGGAAATACAATAACAAAATACGTATTTTCCTTTTCTACTGGTCTATCATTAAAGGATACCCAATGTGGACTTCGAGCATTTTCAACAGAGCTTTTGCCATTTTTATGTTCCATAAAAGGAGAACGATATGAATATGAGATGAATGTTCTTCTTGAAGGAGCAAAGAAAATTCCGATTAAAGGGGTTCCGATTGAAACCGTTTATATTGATGGGAATCGTTCTTCTCATTTTCATCCATTGAAAGATGCCATAAAAATTTACAAAGAAATTTTCAAATTTGCTATGTCTTCTATGATTGGATTTTGTGTGGACTATATTGGATATGCCCTTTTAATTTTCTTATTAGCTCCCATTCCACCAGAAGTCCGGCTTATTATAGCCAACGTAATAGCAAGACTATGCAGTGCCACGGTCAATTATTGCTTAAATAAAAAATTTGTTTTTAAAGATAACCAGAGTGTTTTTACAACAGGCAGTAAATATGCTCTTTTAGCTTGTAGTATTTTAGTGTTAAACACTTGCATCATTCTTTTATTGAATCAACTCGGTATTGGCAATTTATATTTTGCTAAACTTGTTGCGGAATTACTATTATTCCTCTTAAGCTGGAGCATTCAAAAACACTTTATCTTTCTAAAACAGCATTCCAATCAATCTTAGAGGAGGCTTTATCCTATGATAAAACGATTAAAAAAACCTTTTGTATATGCAGGCATCTTTTCCCTGTTACTACTACTGTTAGATACAGGTGTTCTGCTAAAAACATTTATCATTCCTTCTGCGATTACTTCAGTGACAGAACATCCTAATACTACTGATATTGATACTAATATGAATACTGATACAAATACAGATAGTAATACTAATAGTAATACAGATAGCAATACGAATAGCAATACGGATACCGACAGCAGTTCACAAGATGCCACAATCACAGAAACATCCTATCAAGATGACAACATTCAAATCTCATTAGAAACTTTTCGAAAATACGATACTACTATTTATGTGGCCGATATTACCTTGTCTTCTGCTGATTATTTAAAAACTGCTCTTGCACAAAATACATTCGGTACGAATATTACAGAAAAAACATCCGAACTTGCCGAAGAAAAAAATGCTATTTTTGCAATTAATGGCGATTATTACGGTGCAAATAGTAAAGGATATGTCATAAAAAATGGTGTTTTATATCGAAACACGATAAGAGACAATTCCGATTATGGAGATCTTGTTATTTATCAAGATGGAACTTTTGGTATTATCGATGAGACACAAATAAGTGCTGACCAACTCCTTCAAGATGGTGTTACAAATCTGTTTGCGTTTGGCCCAACTTTAATAAAGGATAGCACAATTGCGGTATCTGAACATGAGGAAGTTGTAAGGGCTATGTCTTCTAACCCAAGAACGGCTATCGGAATCGTTGATTCTCTTCATTATATTGTTTTAGTATCGGATGGAAGAACGAGCGAAAGTGAAGGGCTTTCTTTATATGAAGTAGCAGACATCATGCAAGAATATGGATGTTCAACTGCCTATAACCTAGACGGCGGTGGTTCTTCTACTATGTATTTTAATGGTCAGATCATTAATAATCCTACTACAAATGGTAGGAAAATTTCAGAAAGGTCGGTGAGTGATATTGTATACATTGGATACTAAACAAAATATTAAACAACATACAAAGCAAAAACAAATTCCCCTAAGAAAAACTGCTCTTTTTTATTTCGGAATCTCTATTTTTTGTATTATTTTTACACGTATTTATGAACATTATAGCTATGGAGAACATTCTACCTATATGAGAGCCATGTTTTTATTTCCTCTTATCGGTGGAACTCTTCTCTCTTTGCTATCCTACTATAAAGGATTTACAAAAACTCTTGGCCGAAGAAGTTATAATCTTTGGAATTCTGGAATCGCTATTTTCATCAATGGATGTCTTATAAGAGGCATTATCAATATTTCTGGACGCTTTACCGAATATGATAGGCTCTATTGGTTTTTAGGCACTTGTTTCTTATTAGCGGCAATTGTTTTCTACTTTATCGATCTACCAGAAAAAGAGCATCATTTTTAATTTTTTCTAACACACTCTTTAAATTGAGAGTATACTATTATTAATGATAACTATATGGCAGGTATCTATGTTTTTTATTTCTTCTACAGACGGAGTGAAATTGGCAGTCTATGATTATAATCCTTGTGGCTCAAAAACGGTCTTTTTAGTTCATGGCTGGCCTTTATCTCATAAAATTTATGAATATCAAATTCGGTGTATGACCGACCAAGGCTATCGGGTTGTCGCCCTTGACTTACGCGGTTTTGGAAACTCTGATGCCCCATCCACAGGCTATTGTTATAACCAAATGGCTGATGATATTCATTGTGTCATCTCCGCCTTAAATCTTTCAAATTTAACACTTGTCGGGTTTTCTATGGGCGGAGCGATTGTTTTAAGATATATGAACCGCTACTGCGGATATGGTGTGACAAAACTACTGCTGCTCTCTGCTGCCGCACCATCATGGATTCAGCGTCCAGGATTTCCATACGGTCTTCCAAGAAATGCAGTAGAGGATCTGATTGATCAAGCCTCTACTGACCGCCCTCAACTAGCCTATGATTTTAGTCATAACCAGCTTTTTGCTTCTCCACAGAGTGAAGCCGCCAAAAATTGGTTTGAGGACATTGCTCTATCCGCTTCCGGAATCGGCACGGTAAAGTCTGCTTATTCCCTTAGAGATGAGGATGGAAGAAGGGATCTTATGGCTGTTCATGTTCCAACTGTTATTATTCATGGAAAAAAAGATCAAGTAGTGCCAAACGATTTAGTCCGCATTCAACATGAACAAATAAAGGGATCCACACTTTATCAACTAGAAAACTCTGGTCATGGTATTATGTATGACGAACTATCCTGTTTTAATCAGATCTTTTTAAATTCTATATAAGTGGATAATTACTCGATATTATAACCAGTTGTGCTAATACAGATGAGATAGATACATAGGTTAAAAGGGACAGAAACTGTTCTTTCACTTGTGAAAAATCCACAGAGGCACTGGTAGGTTCTATCCCCCAAGATAAAACACCTACCAATGTGCCACTAACTACCAATAAGAAAATCTGGAGGTAACATCACATCCCCTCTATCCCTACATACTAAAAAATCTATTGAACTATTATTCTTTAATAAACCTTTACTTGGATGCTTGACAACTAAAAATAAGGCAATTGGATCGAGTGAGCTAATATATGAATTAGCTCATCAGAAGAAACACGCTCTTCATCCTTCATCCAATGAATGAGTATCTGAGTCAAACCTCCTGCATAAAACGCAAGTTGATAGTCCAAATGCTCTCTCTGAGAATTTTCCATACTTTTTGATAACCCTGAAATAGCAAAAACAAATTCCTCTGTCAAAATTTTTTCTAGATGATTCCGAATCAGTAAATCCATAAAATCTCGATTTTCATAAAATGTCTTTACAAAAATGTGAATGGATTCTATCGCATCTACTGTGTCTGCACGCTGATTCAGAATCATATCAAAGATATTATCAATACACTTCCGCAGTACATCTTCTTTTGTACGAAAGATATTATAGAAAGTCTGCCTTGACACATCAGCCTCTTTACATAGGTCTTTTACATTAATTTCCTCATATTTCTTATGATGCATTTCCCTAATAAACGCTTCTGTTATCAAACTAATTGATAATAGTGCTTTCGGATTTTTACCTTCGTACATCACAATCCTCCTACCTACTTTGACACATTCTTGAAAAATGTATAAGTTATTTTCATATATTGCTTCTCTTTTTTAATCCGATTATAATCATAATATAGACACGTGTCAACATTAGAACAAAATATAAAGGAGACAACACTATGATTTTTGACACACCTATCAGTTGGTTTATTAATGAAATCATCGCATCTATTTTATTTATCATTTGCATTGTACATATTTCAAAAGAAAAAAATGCCATTCATCGAATGCTAGAGTTATTCTGCTATGTTCTGACAGCTGGTATCTTTGAAAATATCGGTGTATGGGCAGGTATCTATGATTACAGTGTAAATCGAATTATGATGTTTGGCAAAGTTCCTTTTGCCATTCTTTTTATCGAAGGAGTCATTGTTTACTTCGTCATGCTGCTTATGGAACGAATTAACGTCCCTTGCTGGGCACTTCCATTTGGTGCTGGTGTTCTAGCTTCTATTCAGGATATGACACTGGATCCAAGTTCCGTTTTTGACATTCACAATTTTTCTGGTTCTTTAGAAGGACAATGGAATTGGGTAAAATATTACGAAGGCGGATTTGTAGATATTCCTTTCTTCAATTTTTCTGGTTGGTTAACAATGGTACTGTTCTTTATGATGTGTGTACAAGTCGGACGTTATCTATATTATAAATATCAAAAGGAATGGATTGGATATGTATATCCATTTGTATCTATTCTGGTTACTGTTATATTATTAGCAAGTCCAATCAATCAGTTCTTACTTTACATGGTACCATTCTTTAAAATGAACACAAAAACTGCTGAATTATTCATGCTTTGTTTTAACTATATTGTCTGCTTTTTCATTATGTTTAAATTTGCAAAATACGATCAGCCATACGATAAAAAACGTGACCGTCTCATGTTTTTGATACCTATCTTCCTTCACATTTACGCATTAATAAACAGTATTGTTCTTGGAATTACAAAAGCAATGTTACCTATTATTGTTGTTACTCTGCTACATTGCACATATCTATTCTTCGTTTATAAAAAAATGAAGAAAGTTGCAAACAAATAGAACAGCTCTTTCGTTTGCAATCCATGCCCTAGTAAGTTATAGTATAAAAAACACCCAGGAGAGATATTACTATGAACCATATAAAATATAACTTTCATCCAGATTTAAAAAATTATGAAAAACAAAATATGCCTGTTATTCCATTTGTTATCCCATTTCTTCAAAAACTTATGGGCATACTATACATACGTGAAAAGTCTGATATCGATGTTACTGTCTCTCAACTTACTATTCCTGCCAAAGATGGATGTAACCTTCGAGCATTAATGTACACTCCCATAAACGCTAATAAAACAACTCCTTGTCTCCTCTTTTTTCATGGAGGTGGATTTGTTTACAATGCGGCTCCCCACCATTTCTCTCTTGCCAGAAATATGTCAAAAGAGTTGGGATGGAAAACTATATTATTAGATTACAGATTAGCTCCCAAATATAAATATCCTACTGCACCAGAAGACTGTTTTAGAACCTATCATTGGATTCTTCACAATGCGGATTCTTTAAACATTAATCCTACACAAATTGCGGTTTGCGGTGACAGTGCAGGCGGGAATCTTGCTACTGTTTTGTGCCTGATGGCTCGTGATCGAGGTATCCAGATACCTATGGCACAAATGCTCCTTTATCCAGTGATAGACAGAAGAATGGAAACCCATAGCTATCAAAAATATACGAATACACCAATGTGCAACAGTAAGGATATGAAAAAATATTTTGATATGTATGTAAATAATAACTCGTCAGTAGACATAAAATATCTTTCTCCTATTGAATCAGATTCCCTAATAGGACTGCCACCTGCTTATGTAGAAACCGCAGAATACGACTGTCTACACGATGAAGGCATATCGTATGCGGAGGCTATGCAAAATGCTGGAGTATATGTAGAAATTCATGAAACCCAAAATACAATGCATGGTTATGATATTGCAGTAAGCAGTAATCTGGTAAAAGATTTAATAAATCAACGAGTTGCTTTTCTTCAAAAATTTATAAATATAGAATAAACTCCAAATATAAAATCATCTAAAAAAGACTGTCACTTTAACGATTAAACAATTGTGAGGTGACAGTCTCTTTTTTGATAAGATGGAACAATAATTCTGATAACTCCCAA
>OBXV01000839.1_pt1 | contig 10360 bp, 10 predicted proteins | sample 1495451 | NCBI WGS metagenome assembly OBXV01 (sample SAMEA2580178, study PRJEB22360) | human gut metagenome | biome: human gut; feature: human-associated habitat; material: faeces | place: Denmark | collected 2008/2010
GCCTGTCCGGGGAGCTGTTCTCCCCGCCCCAACCCATTCGCAGGCCCTGCGCGTTCCGTCGGGAGTCTGCGGCCCCGTTCCATTCTCCCCAATGTCCGGGCGGCCGCCTGGCCGGTCCTGGAATTCACCTGTTAAGCGGGACCATCGATCCCGAAATGAAAAAGCGGATACCTCTGTATCCGCTTTTTCCCACCTTGGGAGCAGGTCGAAAAAAGCGGTAACCTCAGGTTACCGCTTTTGCACGCACCATGCCTCTCCCCTCCACTCGGGGAGAAACTGCTCCTTGTAGGTCTTCTGACTCACACGTCCAGACGGCTATGCCGCCAGCGCATATCCCCCGCCTTCCCAGCACAAGCCAGTGACCCGCTTTCACGGAAAGAGGATACGCTCCGTGCTTACAGCTACGTACCCATCCGCACCGAGCGGAACTGGGCCGTGTTCAGGAATTTCACCTGATTCCCTTGTTCAGCCGAACAAGAATACGTGTCCCGCCCGGACAGGCGGGGTCGCGTAAATGCCACAAAAGCCGGAGTTCGATATTCAACTGTACTTCCATCATATACCGCCCGACCGGGAAAGTCAATCCCCTTCCTCAGGCCACTCCTCATAGGCCAGCCGACGGGAGAGTTCCCCTGCCATATCCATTACCAGGGGTGCCAGCGCCTCCAGCCGCGCCCTGGACATACGGGTGGTGGGGCCTGAGACACTGATCCCGCCTACAATCCGCCCCGAGTAATCACGTACCGGTGCCGCCACACAGCGGGCACCCAGCTCCCGCTCCTCGTCCTCCAGGGCATAGCCCCGGCTGCGTATCGTCTCCAAGCTGTTCACCAGCGCCTCCCGCGTGACCAGTGTATGGGGCGTCAGGGCCCGCAGGCCCTTAACTGCTATGTACTCGTTCAGCTTCTGGTTACTGTAATTGAGCAGCAGGAGCTTTCCCGCGCCGGTGGCGTGGAGCGGGGCGCGTGCGCCTACCCGCTGGCTCACCATCAGGATTCCATCCGGGCCGTCCACCACATCGGTGCACTCCACTTCCATTTCTGCCTCACACCACAGGCACACAGTCTCCTGACAGCGCTGCGCCAACTCCGCCAGGAATGGCCGCGCCACATCCCGCATATTGGTCTGTTCACTGACCAGGCACCCCAGGCGGGCAAACCGCAGCGACAGAGAGTAGTGCTGCGTACAGGGATCCTGATTGACATAGCCGTACACCTGCAGTGTATTAAGCATCCGCATCACCGTGCTGGCCGGCATTCCACATTTCTTAGCAACGTCCTGCAGCCGCATAGGGCCCTTACCGCGGGCCATAACCTCCACAATCTGAATGGTTTTTTCAATGGACTGATTGACCTTGGATAGTTTTGCATTCATCGTGCAACACCCTTTACTTCCAATGTCTTTTCATGTAAAATGATACCATATAATTCACGAATTTGCAACAGTTAAGGGAGCATTTTCCATCACGAAGTTGATAAGAGCAAATAATTTTGTCCGCGTCAGAAAGACAGCAGCGCCTCTGGAGAAATCCAGAGGCGCTGCATTGTTTGAAAAGGTGTACCTTTACAAACTTTCAGATAGAACGATCCCTGTTTGTATGATACACAAGTCTTCCAGGATTTTCAATACTTTTTCAGCAAATACAAACAGTAAAATTGCGCTTTAGAAAGGTACACTTTTACAAAGCGGACAGTTTAGAAAGGTACTACTTTTGTATAAAGGAGAATAGATCAAATGAGAAAACGACTACTAGCAAGCATGATAGCGATGGTACTGTTACTGTCTCTTTTCCCTGTTTCTGCCCTTGTAGTCGAGAGAGACAAGGGCAGCGAGACGCCGGTTGCCTGCGCCGTGACCGAGGGCTGTACCCTGCAGGCCGGGCATGAGTGTGAGTGCGTCCTGCCCGATGAACCGGAGACCACGGAGGATGATCCCGCCCCCGCTGACAATGTGATGTCCGGTAACTGCGGCCTATATGATTATATAAACAAGGAATATACCGATACTGTTAAATGGGCACTTACAGCGAACGATGAGGATGGTTATACTCTCACAATTTCCGGTAATGGTCCTATGGGAAATGCTTATATCACGGAAGACAATGTGAGTAGTGGCGAGCCAGAATGGCACTACTCACGCGAGAAGATTACTCGAGTAGTAATTCAAGACGGAGTAACTTCTGTTGGCGCGAAATCGTTTAAGAATTATACAAATTTGAAGACGGTAGTTCTTCCGGCCTCTATAACTAAAATTGGGTAAGATTCGTTTTATGGTTCTGGAATTACCTCCATCACATTACCAGCAAATCTGACTACTATTGAGCCACAAGCATTTTATAAATGTTCTTCTTTGAATGGAACGATTTCTGTTCCGGTTGGCGTAGTTTCCATCCCATCCTATACATTTGCAGCGACGGGCATTAGTAGCATTGAGTTTAATGGAGCCGTCACTGAAATTGGAGTTAATGCCTTTATGGGGTGCAGTTCTCTGACAAGCATTACTCTGCCAGATACGGTAACGACGATTGCTCCTGGTGCCTTTAGTAACTGTATACAGCTTGAAAGTTGCGTTTTTCCAGAAAATCCACAGTTTACAAAAATAAGCAAGGAGACTTTTAAGGGGTGTACTAAGCTGGAAGAAGTCCTCATTTCAAGCTCTGTTACCGAAATTGCCGAGAGTGCTTTTCAAGGATGTACTAATTTGAAAAGAGTGGTTCTTTCAAACAACCTTAACACTATTGGTAGCATGGCATTTAAGGATGCATCTTTAATGGAGGGTGTCTATATTCCGGCATCGCTTTCCTCTATTCCAGAAAATAATCAAATTTTTAAGGGAATGGCAAATAATAGTGTAATTTATTTGGGTTCAAGCGATTTAATTTCCTTGATGTTGCAGTCAAAGGCTGATCCAACCTCAACAAGCAATGGAAAGAGATTTGTCAAGGGGGATTTCTCCATATACAAACGAAATAGATACTCCGTACTCTTATGTCATTCTTTATTACGATAAAAAAGCAATATTTCCCTTCAGTTTTCACACACGAGGGAAATATTGCTTTCGATTTATTTGGAGGGCATTTCTAACGACTCAACTATCTGGACTGGATTTGCGCTTTTACATTTGCAGATACAGCTCATGCAAAGCGGTGCCAATATCTCTGTTTAGGCAAATTGACCGTTTTTGAATTTCCTTGGGACAGCAGGATTCAGATAGGTTGACGCAGACATAGAACGCTTTGGCGTTTTGATAGGTCATCTTCCAGAACGGGTACTTGATGATGACCGGCGTGTTGCCGCCCACGCCCAATTCCAGATAGACCACCTTTGCGTTTCCATGCCGTCGAAGGAAATCCTCGTAGCGGGAATAAGCGGCATACCAGCCCTCGTCCTGGACGAAGGTGTTGTCGCACCGCAGGTTCATGGTCATGGGCCTGCCGCAGACCGGGCAATGCGGGACAAGTTCTGTGGGGACACGCATATCCCGCTGCTCTGCCACCATGCGCCGGACGGTTTCCTCGTTGTCCCAGGTCTTTTGACAGCATGGCTCCGAGCATTGCCATAGACCGTAGTCTCCCTGGGTATAGAACAGCCGCTCCTTATCAAAGCCGGCCAGCTGGAATTGATGGTCCACATTGGTGGTAAGAACAAAGTAATCCTTATCATGGATTAGCTTCAGCAGTTCATCATAAACGGGCTTGGGGGCTTTCTCGTATCGGTTTATCAGAATATGGCGGCTCCACCATGCCCAATGTTCTTCCAGAGTATCAAACGGGTAAAAACCCCCGGAATACATATCCTGGATTTTGTATTTCTGAATGAAGTCTCCGAAATGTTCTTGGAACCGGGGACCGGAATAGGTCAGTCCCGCAGAGGTTGACAGGCCGGAGCCTGCCCCGATCACAACGGCATCCGCCTCGTGCAGCGCCTGCCTTACCTGCTCGATCTGCTCAGAGTAGGTCATCATAGATGTTTGCGTCAATATCCTTGAAAACATTGAAAATCACCTTTCTCACCGTCATCGGTGCTTGCAGAAACTCTTTGACCGTCTGAACAGCGATCTGGGCGGCTTCTTGATTGGGAAAGTGAAACTCGCCGGTAGAGATACAGCAAAATGCCACACTTCGCAGCTCATGTTCCGAGGCAAGTTTCAAACAGGAGCGGTAGCAGGAGGCCAGCAGCTCCCGGTCCTGCGGGGTAACGCGCCCGTGGATGATGGGGCCTACCGTGTGCAGCACATACCGGGCGGGCAGATTATAGCCCCCGGTCAGCTTTGCCTGCCCGGTGGGTTCCGGGCGGCCCTGCTGCTCCATGAGACGGCTGCACTCGTCCCGGAGCTGAAGCCCTGCCGCCGAGTGGATGGCGTTGTCGCTGCAGCTGTGGCAGGGAACGAAACAGCCCAGCAGCCGGTCATTGTCTGCGTCCACGATGGCGTCGGCTTTCAGCCTGGTGATGTCCCCCTGCCAAAGGGCGATACCGGGATGACCGGGACGCTCCGGGAGCGCGTCGGCCTCCACCACGCCCTTTTCCTCCCGTTCCGCTGAGAGCAAAGCGTCCTGCACCGCAAGGAACGACGGGTCCAGAGGCATCGGAGGGCGCACATTCATCAGACTGCGGAGCAATCTCCACTGGGACAGTTCATCCTGGGGGAAGGCCCTCGCTTGTTCCTGGTAGGCAGGCATCTCTTGGAGAAGCACCTGAATTAAATATTGAATTTGTTGGATACGGTTCATAAAGGGTCCTCCCTCAAAAACGATGTTATCTGATTGCTTGACTCGCTGCTCCGATCAGTTCCACAGCGCCTGCCGGACAGATAGAGAGGCAGTTCCCGCAATGCAGACAGTGGGCGGGGTCAATACTTCGTGGGATCGTATTGCTGATGCAATTCACCGGGCAGACACTTCGGCAACCCTGGCAGCCGATACACTTTTCAGGAATCATGCGATAGCCGTTTTCCTGAATACGCTCACCACCAAAAGAAAAGCTCTGTCGATAGGGCGGAAGCTGGGCAAGGTCGAAATATTCTCCCTGGCCTTTGTAGAGCTGAAACACTTCCAGAGCCTCCCGGCTTTTTTCGGTGGGATAGATTTTTGCCATATAGGGGTTCTTTTCAAAGATTTCTGCCAGCCGCTTTTCTCCGATATTCCGTACCGCCCCTCTCACGGAGATTGCCGTGGTTGACAGGGTATCACCGCCTTTCATCCCCGAAAGAGCGACAAAGGGCTTTTTCATCAGGCGATGGTAAAAAGATTTTCCCTTTGCGGTCAGGAAATAAAGGCCGTCATCATCTGCCAACATCAGGTCGATCACACAGGTCTGGGGCAGGCCGTGTTCGTCCAAAGTGGCAAACACCACGGAATGGATGTCTGACTGGAGAATGTTCAAAATCTTTTGTGTTGTCAAGCAATCGCCTCCTATAAGATGGAAAGTGGAGCAGCCCTGTGCCTTCGCAGGGTTGCTCCACCGCCGGTGGGGACTTTCACCCCGCCCCGAAGATCGGTATGGATTTTTCAGGATTACAGGTCGTACACCTGGGGAGGATTACCGGAGAAGTCGGCAATCACGGCATGGGCGTCGGCCAGATAGAACACCTCAAAGATCGGGTTGTCGGCGGTCTGGTACTGGCCCTTGACGATGGGGTTCTGGATGCACATCTCCTTGACCGGCATATTGTTCTCAAAGACCGCCTTGCCGTTCAGACGAATCCAGGCATACGCAGGGCTGGACACGGAAACCTCCACATAGGGGTTGGCCTGCATATCCTGATAGACATCCTTCTGGTTGTTGGTGCAGAACCACAGCTTGCCGTCCTTCTCACCAGCAAACATGAAGGGGCGGCACTTGGCCTTCCCGTCCCGGCCCACAGTGGCGAGGTACTGCACAGGGTTTTCGTTCAGGAATTTCACGACTTCATTCATAATAGATAACCTCCAAACTGTTGCTGTTGTTATTGAGAAAGTGTTTGCTTTCCGTTTCTGATATAATTGTAGCAGTGTTCTTTAGCTGCGTGAAGTACGCACAATATTGTGGTATAGTTACCCGCTGGTAACAATGCTCAATCAGAACTTACCGTTGTCGTTCTGCCAGGTGGACTGATCGGCAATCGTCTCCATGACATCCCAATGCTCGGCAATCTTGCCGTCCTCCACACGCCACAGGTCGTAGTAGCTGGTGGGAGCGCCGCCGTAGGTTCCCTCGCTGACCGCCAGGACAAAGTTGCCCTGCGCCAGAATCAGATGGGTTTCATCATAGATCATCTGGATGCCCTGCTCAGCCAGAGCAGTAAGTGCGGCATTCAGGCCGGAAACGCCATCCGCAATCGCGGTGTTGTGCTGGATGTAGGTGTCACCGTCAAAGTAATCGGCGGTCTTGTCGGGATTGTTGCCCTGCATCACATCGTAGAGGAAGTTCTTTACCAGATCCCGGTTTTCCTCGGTCTTGTCCAGATCGGTCACTTCCATCGTGCCGTCGATCTGGGTGTGGCCGGAGGGGTTCGGCTCCGCAGCAAGGGCAGCCAGGTTGTCCCAATGCTCGGCAATTTCGCCATCTTCATCAAAGCGGAAGATGTCAAAGGCCACCTGCTCGCCAGCACCGGCAAAGTTGTAGACGGTCTGGAGGAACACATAGTCCCCGTCCTCAAAGGAACGGATGTTTTCCACAGTGGTCTTTACATCGGCAGACGCCAGGTATTCCACGGAGCTAATAAAGGCGTCCTCGCCGGTGCCATAGGCCAGATTGTGCTGGATGTAGTTCTCGTCCAGCAGCTCACGGGCAGTCTCCGTATCGCCGGAAGCGAAGGTGCCGATCAGAGCCAGAGCCTTTTCGGTGTTGGTCTGTTCCGCCTGGGTGTTGCTTTCCACCTGGCTGCTGGGCGTGCTGCTTTCGGGAGCAGAACCGGGATCAGAGGTGGAAGCGGTGTTGCTGGAGCATCCGGCCAGGACGGAAGCAATCAGGGTCAGCGCAAGGGCGCTGGAAATAAACTTTTTCATTGCGATAATCTCCTTTGGGGGTATAGATTGTGTTTTGCGAAGTGCCGCGGTTCAGGCCCGAACCACGGAGATGCGCTGCTGATCGTGGTTGCCCTTCACAGCCTCGTCCACCATAGCGATAGCGTAGTCGGCGTAGCTGATGATGCTCTCGCCACGGCTGTTCAAAGTGAGTTCCTCACCGCCCAGCAGGTAGTTTCCGGTCCGCTCACCCTCTGCCTGGAAATCCCCGGCAGGGCTGATATAGGTCCACCGGACATCCTTGCGCTGCCGCAGCTCAGCCAGCGCCTTACCCATGTTGGAAGCCAGGGGCTTGAACACATCCGGGAAATCCGGGCCATCCATGACCTGAGCGGTATGCTCGGCATTGACATACAGGCTTCCAGCGCCGCCCACCACCAGCAGGCGGGTGTCCGTACCGCTGAGGATGTCACACAGGTGCTTGAGGGAAGTACTGTGCAGAGGCAGCGTGTCCTCGGTCCAGGCACCGAAGGCGTCGATGACCACATCAAAGCCCTTCAGGTCGGCGGCGGTCAGATCAAACAGGTCTTTGGTGATGACCTGGCTGGCCTCCGTCTTGTTCTCACCGCGAACCACAGCAGTCACATCCAGCTTGCGGTCCAGGGCCTCCTTCACGATCAGTTTACCGGCTTTGCCATTGGCACAGATAACAGCGATTTTCATGTTCTTGTCCTCCTTATCGCTTGAGTTTTCCTTGTTCGTGTGGAACAGCTTTTCAAAAATGCTCATGGGGAATACCTCCTGATTCTTCTTGGGATCGGGGGGTTCCCCGTCCTTGCAAATTCATCATAGCGCAGGAGAAGCAGGTTGAAAAGTACGCACAATATTGTGGTATGGTCACCTTGCGGTAACAATTAGGCGGTTACCAAAAGGTGACTTTTTGATAAATTTAGGGTTTTTAGCCTTTCCAATTCACTAAAAATTTTATAAAAATTTCTTGACGCGCTTTAGAAACTAAGAGTAGTATATAGACATAAGAGTAAAACAGAAACCAATGGAACAGGAGGCATCAGTATGGGAACTGCCACAAAAGAATTGCCAGCGTGCCCGGTTGAAACCACGCTGACATTGATTAGCGACAAATGGAAAGTTTTGATCTTACGGGACTTGCTCCCCGGCACGAAACGCTTCGGTGAATTGAAAAAATCTATCGGCCATGTATCTCAAAAAGTGTTGACCGCTCAGCTGCGAGAGATGGAGGAGAACGGCCTTCTTACCCGTACCGTCTATGCGGAGGTTCCTCCCAGGGTGGAATATACGCTGACGGATTTGGGGTACAGTTTGAAGCCGATTCTGGACGCCATGTGGAATTGGGGCGAGAACTACAAGGCGCAAAACAGTTAATGAAAGAGTGCCGCAGAACCATTCATTGGAGATGGTCTGCGGCACTCTTTCAATTATCGTTCCTGCTCTTTGCACTTTTTCTTGCAAGAGATTTTCTCTTCTTTCTGAGCCTGGCGCACCATTCTCTGTACTGCCTGCCTCTCAATATCCTCATGCAGCATACGGGAAACCGCCTTTTTGCTGTCAAACATCAGAAGCGGGCTATATTTCTCGCCGTAAACCTCCTGCGCCCGGTTCTCCGCTTCCTGTTCTTTGCCGGGGCGGATTGTCTGTTTTGTTTCGTAGAGCTGCACCGGATCGAAGCCTTGCGCCTGCTCCCGAAGCCCAGCATACTCGGTCAAGGCAGCGTCCAACTCGGCGGAATATTTCTGTTCCTGTTCTTCCAGCCGTTTCAGGCTCTGCTCCATGGCAGCAATGTCTTTAGGGAACTTATCGGCAGCATCTTCCTCGGTATATGCCAGCGATGCCAGAAGCATATTTTTCTCCGAACGCAGTTCCTCCAAATCCTCTGTCAGAGCCGCAATCTTTGCCGCCAGTTCCCGGTGCCGGAATACATGAACAGCAGAGAGTGCCTTTTTCTCGGAAAGCAGGCTGCGGCGCTCCTTCGTCTTATCCCGAATGCCCTTTGCCAGCTGGTTGTACTGTGTGAGGGCAGGGCGCAGCGTATTCAGCGAAGTGTTCAGACGCTCCTTGCCTTTGCGGAGATACCCCAGCTGATAGCAGAACAGCAGCAGATTTTTACGCAGATTCTCCATGGCCTCGGCAAGTGCCGGGAGAGTATTTTTGACTGTCTGCGCCAGCTTTTTGACCTGTCCCCTCAGCTCCCGGAGCAGGGCATTGTCGGCCTTGATCTGCCGGTTCAGTTCGCACCGGTCAGAGATAATGCCCTTTTTCTCCATGGCTCTGGCAATTACCCCTTCATGGACCGTAGGCCGCTCCAGCAGGCCACGCTCGGCATGGCTGCGGTGGTCAATGCGTTCTTCGTGCCCAGTGCGCTCCAGATGGCGGTTTGCCACATCCGCCCATGCAGCCCGCCACAAAACAAGCTGCTCGTCGCTGTTCCAGCGTTCTGTGATGGGATTTTGCCTGCCATATTTGGTGCTTTTAGGATATTTGGACACCCGTTCATAGCACTGCGCCTGCGCTGCGGACGGGGTCATATACACCTTCTTTTTGCCCACTTTGTACTGGTACTGTTTCTCCCAGCCGTCGGCCTGCGCCTGTTTGAACTCGGCGGCAGTAAAGCCCCGTTCCTCGCCATCTTTGACACAGAGATATTCTTTCTCGGTCTTGTACTGCCATTTTCCCTTTTCATCCAGCGGGCGCACCGTCAGCAGGATGTGGGCATGGGGATTGTGTCCGGGAGGATACGGGTCATGGATAGCAGCATCGGCGCACATTCCGTCTGCCACAAACTGCTCCTTGATGAAATCTTGCAGGAGCTGAATTTGTTCCTCCCGGCTCAGTTCTATGGGCAGAGCCGCCACAAATTCACGGGCAAGGCGACTGTCCTTTGCGGTTTCGGTTTCCTCCACAGCGTTCCACAGGGTTTCTCGATCCTGCCACTCTGCGGGGGCGGTGGCTGGCAGAAAAACCTGCCGCCACCCAAGGCCCTGTTTGCGGGTGTAGTCATGCTGCACTCCGTCGTACTCGTTGAGCATCCGGGAACAGCTCAGATAGGCCGCAGCAGCCACGGCGGAGCGCCCAGCTCCACGGCTGACTATCTTGGCTTCCAAATGATAAATCGCCATAAATCACCTTGTCCTTTCTGAAAGGGGTGCCCCAAAACAGGGCACCCTTGTTTTCGCTCAGTACGTCGTGAAATGCGACGCACTTCCAGCAGGGGCGGAACGATTTGTTCCACCCCTGTATCTGTGTCAAGCTGCCGGTGGCAGGTTGACGCAGGCAGACTGCGGGATGGGGTGGCAATATACCACCCCATGAACAGGGGATTCCAAAGTGGAAACCCCTGCGCCGACTGCATGGGCAAGGCTGGCAGTTTGGCAGAAATGC
>OBXV01000840.1_pt1 | contig 10351 bp, 9 predicted proteins | sample 1495451 | NCBI WGS metagenome assembly OBXV01 (sample SAMEA2580178, study PRJEB22360) | human gut metagenome | biome: human gut; feature: human-associated habitat; material: faeces | place: Denmark | collected 2008/2010
CGCCCGTCTCTTTCTCCGGCTCCGGCGTCTCCTCCGGTTCCGGGGTGGGTTCCGGCTCCGGCTCCTTTCCCGCGCACTCAGTCATGTTGACCGCACACACCGGGCAGGCGGTGTTGACCGCACCAGCCGCGCACTTCTCCGTGCAGGAACAGGCGGCGGGTTCCCCGTCCTCCATGAGCGCCAGCAGGTCGGCCTCGTCCACGGCGTTCAGGAAATAGACGGTGTTCTCACCGTCCGCCGCCCGGTCTACAATAATATAAAAGGTATTGCCGCCCTTGGTCTGGACGGTGATAAACTGCTTATCTCCGGCAGCGTCACCCTCAATGTCGTCCACGATGGTCAGGTTGCCCTCCGGGGTCAGGGGCTCCGGCTCCACGCCCCCGGTAACGGGTTCCTCCGAAGTTACTTCCTCCGGGTCCTCGGCGTAAGCGAAGGCGGCGGGGGTCAGGGCGGTGCAGCACAGCATCACGGCCAGCAGGCCGGTGAACAGACGGGTTTTAAGTTTCCTCATGGTCGGCATCCTCCTTTTCCACAGGGGCGGCAGACTGCGGCCCGGACGGACGGGCCGTCTGCATGAGCGCGGCCAGCTCGTCCGGCGTCACGCCCATGCGCCGGACAATGCCCACAATATCCAGGTTCTCCAGCTCCGTCACCTGTTTGTCGATCTCGTCGTTGCGGGCGGTGAGCTTGGCGATCTTCTCGCTGTTTTTCTCACGCTCCGCCAGCAGTTTTGTAATTTTCGGGTTCAATGAAAACACTCCTCTCAGGGCAGGCGGCCTTATCAGTAAAATAGAGTTATCAGGAATTTAATATTGAAGTAACGTCTATATGGTGATTTGAGCTTTTGTAATTCCTGATAACTTCTGATAAGGTGACTGTTGTTTGTTGATAGTTACTGTCATAATGATATTGGCAGGCTTATGCCTGACTATCATTAAGGATGGTGATTATTGTGGTTCAATCAACGATTGAAAACCTTGCTGCTCAAACAGCAAACGTGTTTTTGCAAAATGGATACACTCACCGAAGTATCCATGAAAAAGAAGTTGTCATGCAGAAAATAATTCTTCTGCACAAGCAACACGGGTATGATTGTTACAGCCCAGAAATCATGACTCTGTTCCTAAAGGATGTAGAGCGCCGATACCAGAGTCAGGAAATCGGAAAAGTCCGTTTCCGCTTTTATCAAAAGACTGCGGATTATTTGACCCAATTTCACGAAAAAGGCAGCATAGATTTATATAGCCGGAATACACCAACAAATCTGACGCCCTACTATGAAATGATTTTTACACACATACACGATTATGGGCGTTTATCAGGAATTCCTGATAAACGCCCATAGCAATATAGGTGCTCCTGCCAGTAGCTTGTATTCAGGTTTGCGTAAGAGATTGGGGACCCGGCGTGGATCATCATGCCATTCCCCACATAGATGCCACAGTGAGAGACCCCCGGCGTGTCATAGGTGCCCTTGAAGAACACCAGATCGCCCGGTTTGGCGTTGGCGGCGGTAACGGGGGTGCAGATGTTGCACAGGCCCTGCGCCCCCAGCCGCCCCACGTCCCAGCCGCTGTGATTGATGACCCAGCTCACAAAGCCGGAGCAATCAAAACTGGTGGAGGGGCTGGACCCGCCCCAAACATAGGGGTAGCCCAGGTATTTCTCCGCCTCCTCCAGCATGGCGGCAAACTGCTCGTCCTCCAATGCTTCCGGGGGCACGTCGTAGTCCAGGTAGTCCTCCTTTTGGGAGGCGTTGGGGTACTGGCTCTGCGGGAACAGGTCCGGGCGGTTGCCCAGGGTAGCCATATAGGTGGCGTACATGGAAAGCTGTTCCTCGCCCATGATGTAGACCGGCAGGTGGGAGAGGTCTTTGCTTTCCAGCGTTACATAGCAGATGTACCAGGAGTAGGGGTCCCCCTCGCTGTCATACCGGGTCTCCACCACGACGCGCTCGGTGAGGATGTACTGCTTCTCAAAGAGCATATCCAGCGTCCCTTGCACCTCGTCCAGCGTCCACTCCCCCTGATGGTAGGCGGTGAGGATGGAGATAAGCACATAGGGGTCGTGCCCGATCTCGTCCAGGTCGAAGTGGTATTCGTCGTAGGAATGGGTGCTTTCGTAGGTGTCCAGGTAGTCTTGCAGATCCGCCTCCATCCCGGCATAGGCGGCCTCCGCGCCCAGCATAGCCTCGTCGGTGGAGGGATAGGTGGTCCCGGCGATGCCGGACATGCCGCCCTGCACCAGCACGGAACATGAGGACATGCAGTTGAGGAAGAACGCGACAGCCAGAAACAGGCCCGCAGCAATCAGAAGGCCCTTTTTGTGCCTTCGCGCAAAGTCTGCCGCCTGACGGCTCTTTTTCGCCGCCGTCTTTGCAGACTGGGCCGTGTGCGCGGTAGTCTGCCCCACGGTGGCGGCGGTCTGTCCGGCGCGGCGGGCGGCGGCATACTGCCGCTTGATGGCCTGCTTCTGCTGCCAGCGGGACAGCGGATTGCTGGAAAGGCCGGGGTTCTCTTGCAGGCTTTTTTGATACAGGGCATTGACGTTAGCCTTTTCCAGCTGCCGCTCCGCCGCAACCGCCTTGCGGTAGGGGCGCAGCTTGTGGGAGCGATACCCGGCCCGGACCAGACTCCCGGCGCTCTCTGCCGCCTCCTCTGTCTTATGGGCGCTCTCCACTCCCACGTTGTCCGCCTCACGCTGCCGGACTTTCCGATGCACCGCGCCCAGCACCGTATCTGCCGGGGCATCCCGCAGCGCCTGTTGGAGCTTGGAGGGCGGCTTCTTGGCCTCAAACTGTAAGCGCACCGTGACGGTCCCGGTCTCCGGGTCCACGGTGCGCTGCTTGACTTTCCGCTTGGGGACCTTCGCCTGGGCCTTGTCCGCCCTGGCCGCGGCCCGGTCCGCCTTGCGGATGGGCTTTTCCAGGGCGGGGTTTTCCCGTTCCTCTTTCGTGAACTGCAAGCGCGGCTCGCGTCTCAACCGGACACCTCCTGGGGCTTGGTGGTCATGATCCTGTAAAGCTCTGTGTCCTTGGGAAAGCGGTCTATAAAGGGCAGAATGACGTTGCCGTAGAACAGCAGCCCCTCGCCCTCGCCGGAGTGGGTCACATAGGAGAGCTGGTGCGGGCTGATGTTGAGGTGCTTGGCTAAAATCTGCCGGTCTCCCGCCGCCTGATTGAGCATGTAAATGAAGTCCGAGTTCTCAAAGATATTCGCGACCTCCCGGCTGCTCAAAAGGTTCTTGACATTCTGTGTGATGCCGGTGGGAATACCGCCCCATTTTCGGAACCGCGCCCAAATCTCCACAGAATACGCGGCGGTCTGTTCCTCCGCCAGAAGGAGATGAAATTCATCCATATAGTAACGGGTGTACTTCCCGGCAGCGCGGTTTTCCGTCACGCGCCCCCATACCTGGTCCTGAACAATGAGCATCCCCAGCTTTTTGAGCTGCTTGCCAAGGCCCTTGATGTCGTAGCAGACGATCCGGTTGTTTACATCTACATTCGTTCTGTGATTGAATACATTGAGGGACCCCGACACATAAATCTCCAGCGCCGTGGCGATGCGGTGGGCTTCCCGTTCCTCCTGGTCCAGCAGGCATTGGTACAGGTCGCCCAGGATGGGGATATTTTCGGGCTTTGGGTCGTTCAAGTAGGGCTGGTAAATGATGCGTACACAGCGGTCAATCACCGTTTTTTCTACGGGTTCAAGCCCGTCTCGATTGCCCACGATCAGCTCACACAGGGAGAGGATGAAGTCCGCTTTCAGCGACAGGGGGTTATCATCGTCGGAGTAGTTCAGGTTAATATCCATGGGATTGATATAATCCGTGCTGGTGGGAGCAATACGGATCACCTGACCGTCCAATCGCTCGACCAGGGGGAAATACTCGCCCTCCGGGTCACAGATGAAAATATCATCCGTGGTGAGCAGAAATGCGTTGGTGATCTCGCGCTTGGCGGAGAAGGACTTGCCGCTGTTGTGAACAATCAGGCCGTTTTCCAGCAGGAAGTTGAGGTGCTGGGGCACGGACAGGTCATAGACCGGGATCTTCTCCGCCAGCGTCAGAAAGGACACCCGTACAGCCACGTGGCCGCCGCTGAGACGCTGGCCCTCCCGAATGTGTCCGGCCTCCACAAACCGGCCAGCCGCATCCATGATAAGGTGGGTGTCCGTACAGCGCAGAGTGGTCCCGTCCTCCAGCTCAATCACCCTCAGCTCGTCCGCGTACTTCTCAATGCGAATATCCCTGGCACGGGCCGCCACGATTTTGCCGGTGCGCTCGTCATAGGCTTGCACCATAGTTTCCTCCACACCCTGTTCTACCAGTTCCGCAAAACTCACAGCGGAACCGTCCGCCAGCCGGACGCGGGTATCGCCGGTGAAGCAGCCGGGGGTGCCGAGAATGAGGCCGTTGGGGTTTTTGAGCAGCTTCCGATCCACCATGATAAGGTTGTTGGACAGGGCGTTGATGCCGTAGTACAGGGCCTCCGGGCTGGTCTGGAACAGCTCCTGCGTGGTAAAGGGCACAAAAATAGCGGTGCTGGACGAGGTAAGCCCCCGCTGTATCTCCACCTGATTGAGACCCAGGGGCAGGCAGCTCATCAGCCCTTCCTCCGGCTGAAGGTCCAGCGGCACCAGACGGCAGTTGTGCTTCTGCGCGATGGAACCGGCCTGGAATATGTTGTTGTCCAGTTGTTTCTGGCTCTCCGCCGTGTTCATCAGCAGGAACGTCACCAGGAACATGCGCTCATTCCGGCTCTGGAGGTCTTGCAGCAGCTTCTTGGCCTCCTCGCCGTAGGTAGCAAGGTCTGAGGGGATGATGTCCATGTCATACCCGGCCCGGACCGCTTTTTTCTGTTCCTCGATCTTGGTGCGGTCCAGGTCGGTGATCTTACGCTTGATGGTCTTGATGGCGCTGACCTGATCCACAGACTGGACGTGCATGGACACCACAAGACTGGACTCCATATCCAGAAAATCCGCCAGAATACGGTCGTTCAGCTCCGGGGCCAGAATTTGGAGGAAGGACACCGCGCCGAACTTCCGGCCCATGCGGAAGGTCTTGCCGCCCGGAAATTCCAGGGGCGTGGGGGCGATGAAGTCCTTGGTAGACAGGCCGGAGGGCGCCAGCCAGTCCCAGGAAAAGCGGAACGGCTCCGGCTCGTCCATGTGGAAGATACCGTGCAGCAGGCACAGGCGCTCCGCGCCGTTGAGGGGCGCGGTGGCCACGCCCAGCCGCTTGAAGTGGTTGAGCAGGTCGGTCTCGATGCGCTCCAGCCGGGGCTTGGCCGCCTGGACACTCTCCGCGTCGATGCCGAAGGTGAGATACTTGGTCTTGACCAGACCGTTATTCCCTCTGGCAAGCTGGTTTTGCAGCATTTCCGTGTACTCCGCCCGGATGCTGTCAAAATCGTCTCCCTGGGGTGGAATGACGATGCGCTTCTCATAGCTCTCCCTGGTGGCGGCCAGATTGAGGAAGGAAAACTGGAAACGGATGGAGCTGTCAAAATAGTTCAGGAAATCACACCATCCCTCGAAGATGGCCGCCTTGTCCTCATTCTGACTGAGCTGGTAATTGATGTCCTGAAACTGCACCGTCTTGGTGTAGTAGGTGTCCGTGACCCGGCAAACGCCGTCCGGCCACATACGTTGATACGGGATGCTGTCCTGGGCGGACAGCTCCTTTTTATCGGTCCGGGCCGCCCTGCGGATGGCCGCGTCGATCTCCCGGCGCTCGGCGCGGGTCAGCCTGCGGCGGCCTTTTCCCGGCGCGTCCTTGGCGGGCGTCTGTTTTTTTGCCTTGAACAATGCGATACACCTCCCGGTCTAATTGGTCCTGCCGCACAAGGGCGGCGTAAAAGTTGTTGGTCTTATAGGGGCGCTTTTTGGGGCGCAGGAAGTACAGGCGGGCAAACTGCCGGACCACCTTCTCCAGCGGCTGGCCGTTGCGCTCGTACATCGCCAGAAAGAAAAACGGAAGCATGGTGAGCACCATCACCAGAGCGGCGGTACTGGTGCCCAGGCTGCCCCGGCACAAAAAGAACAGCGGCACGCCGATGAGTGCGCCGCTGCCGAAGCAGATCAGTTGCCGCTTCGTCAGGTTGAAAGCGACCTTCGTTTTAACTTTTGTCAGGTCCTTGGGGACCGGAACATAGGCCATAAAATCACCCTTTCCATTGGTCAATGGGCATTGAATGCGGATTTTGCCATGCTGCTCGTCTTAAAGAGCGTGAAACACAGCAGCACCGTGTAGCCCATGCACGTCCAGATGGCATAGCTCACATCGCCCTCCAGGGCGATGTTCTGCACCAATACCGCATAAATACCGACGCAGACGATGATAAGAAACGCCTGAAAGCCCAGGGCAAACAGGCTGCGCAGATAGTTTTGCCCCATCTGGCCCCATTCGTGGTTCATCATGGTCGCCATGGGGACAGGGGCCAAAGACGTGACCAAATATATTTCAATCATTCTTCCGAATGTAATAATGAAAATGCAGATCACCAGCGCCCACATGGTAATACCCACAAAGAGGGATTGGAACCACAGGCCGAACAGCGGTCCCAGGTCCATCTCCATCAGCCGGGCCTCCAGGTCTGCGGTCACGCTGGAGATGTCGATAGCGGTGTCCCCGATGATAACGCCGGAGGCGTTATTCACCATGCCCTGCGCCACATCAAAGACCCCCATCACAATATCCCATGTGTTGGTGACAATGAGGATGGCGCAGGCGGATTTGAAAATCCACTTGAAGAATACCGCGCTTTCAATGTCGTGGAAGTTGTTCTTGTCCACAATGAGCTGGATCAGCTCCAAGGTCATCACAAAGGCCAGAATGACCCCGGCTATGGGCACCATGACCGTCTCTGAAAGGTTCTGGACCATGCTGAAAATATCGTGGTTCCATGCCTGGGGGGTAAGCCCGACCTGCGTAGAGACCTCACCGACCTTCTGATTGACCGCATCAAACATGCCGGTCAGGTTGCCCATGATGCCGCTGACCAGGATTTCCTTCAGCCAGTCAGTGAGGCCCTGTATAATAAAATCCAAGGGTAGGCACCTCCTATCACACCGTCAGGGTCAAGGGGGCCGCACCCGGCCAGGAGACCGGGGGCGGCCTCTCTTTGCCCAATCAGGTGGTAAAGAGGCCGGAGAGCAGGGGCACCAGCACCATGCCAACGATGGCGACACCCGCGCCCGCCATGAGCTGCTTCATTCCCTGTGATTTTGCTTATGTGTGATAAAGAAGCAATAGAAGTGCAAAAAATTTTGCCGTTCCTATCCGACACTTGGCCATTGTGTCGGATAGGTCGGGCGGTTATTCGGGCAAGTCAATCTTGCCGACAAAGCTGTAATAAATCTCAATGTCCTGCCTGCGGGTGCCGTTCTCGTCATAGCTGCACTCATGCACGACGATTTTCTCAATCATTTCCCGCAAGAGGGTGGGGGTCAATTCTTCAAAAGCAAGGTGCTTTCTCACAATCCCCATGAATTTCTCGGCGTTGACGGTGGCGGCCTGCGACTTGGAAAGTTCCTCCTGCAAAGCGGCAGCCCGGTCTTTCAGTTCCCGCTGCTCCTGCTCATAGTCCGCCGACAGCTCCATGAAACGCTCGTCGCTGATTTTGCCGCTTACATTGTCCTCATACAGCCGCTTGATAATGCGGTTCACTTCGGCAATGCGTGTCTGGGCCTGTTCAAGCTGCTTCGTGGCTGCGGCGGTCTTTCTCTTGCCGCCGATTTCGTTCTGCTGGATGAGCAGCTTTACAAAGCGGCTCTCATGCCTGGCGGCGTATTCCGTCACTTGCCGGAGATTGGAAAGCACGCCCGCCGTCAAAAGGTCGGTGCGGATAAAGTGTGCCGTACAGTCACGGGTACGCTTCTTGTAGCTGCCGCAGATATAACAGTCCTGCTTGCGGTTCTTGTTCTGATACCGCTGCTGATACAGCACATGGCCGCAGTCGGCGCAGAACAGCATACCAGAGAACAGCCCCACTTCATCATAGCGGTTCGGGCGTTTTCGCTGCTTGCGTAACTCCTGCACACGCTCCCATGTTTCCGTGTCGATAATCGGCTCATGGTGATTTGGGAAGATAGCCTGCTTCTCGATGGGGTTCTCAACGCTGTGCTTGACCTTGTAAGAGGGCTTCTCCGTCTTGAAGTTTACCAGACAGCCAGTGTACTCCCGGTTTTCCAGCAGATGGACGACGGTGTTTGTCGCCCACTTGCACTCATAGCCGGGGTGGTAGCGTCGGGTGCTGCCCGTCCTGCGGTATTCCAGCGTCCCCGGCGTGGGGATTTGCTGCTCCGTCAGCATACGGGCAATCTTGGTCGGGCCATTTCCCGCAAGGCAAAGCTGGTAAATCTGCCGGACAACCGGGGCGGCTTCCTCGTCAACGATATAGTTCTCGTCCTTGTCCATGAGATAGCCATAGACTGGCTTGCTGGTTACAGGCTTGCCGCTCATGCCTTTTGCTTTCTTTACTGCCTTGATTTTCTTGCTCGTATCTCTCACCAGCCATTCGTTAAATAAGTTCCGCAGAGGGGTAAAATCATTGTCCATGCCGCCGTTTGCGCTGTCCACGTTGTCATTGACAGCGATAAAACGCACGCCCTTTTGAGGGAACAGCATTTCCGTGTAAAATCCCACCTGCAAGTAATTACGCCCCAGCCTGCTCATGTCCTTGACTATGACGGTGCCGACTTTCCCGGCTTCAATGTCTGCAAGCATGGCTTGAAATCCGGGCCGCTGGAAGTTCGCACCTGAGTAGCCGTCGTCGGTGTACCAGCGCAGATTGGTAAAGCCGTTCTGCTTGGCGTAGGCTTCCAAAATCCGTTTCTGGTTGGAAATGGAATTGCTCTCGCCTTGCAATTCGTCCTCATGGGACAATCTCGGATAAAGGGCGGTAATGAGGTTTTGGGTGGCTTGTCTTAACATAAAATCCTCCGTTTCCGACAGCCAGCCCCACTATTCCGTGGTTTCATTGTACCACGGAACGGCGGGGGCTGTACAGCGGCAAAAGCGTTAAATTTGCTTCTTTACAGCTTTTCAATTTTCCGATTTTTATGGTATGGGTTGTCGTCCCATATTTGCAGTAGAAAAGTTCATAACTCCGTGGTATACTCTGATTTAACAAAAAAATCAGAAGTTAAAGGAGAAAACATGAAGTATACAATAGATGAATTAACCGCGGCCAAAAGGCAAATTGATTCAACTCTGCACAAGCTAAGAGAAACAGTAAAAACATTTGAATCAAAGGATAATTCCGAGCGTTATAAATCACAAATCACATTGGCAAAGAGAAGAATAAAAGCCTTTGAAATTGCAAATTATTTTATAGAGAATGAGATTAAGAATTGCTAAAGCACTTCCGATTTTCGTTCCAGCGGTCATGCTCCCTGGCATGGCCGCTTTTCCATGCCCCGGTTCACGCCGGATAAGTCGGCTCCTGTGTAGCAGCGGCTTCCGCTTCCAGTACCCGCGCCATTTTGTCGGCGGCTGTGGTTGTGGTGTCTTTCTTGAAATAGCCGGACACGACAAGGACGGAATTGCCCATGCGGATTTCCGTCACACAGTCAGGGCGGCGGGTGGTGCGGGTGTCGTGCTGCTTGTTATCTGCCATAGGCAATACTCCTTTCAGTCGGTAATCAGTTTCTTCATGCTCTCCATTTTCCGCTTGGCGGTTTCCTGCCGGAAGTTGTCGCCGGTAAAGCGTACCGGGACGCACATGGAAAGCAGGCGGTCATAAATCCGGGAATGGGCGGTGTCCTCCGGGTTGTGCAGGTCGTCCAGCGTAAGGTTGGTCGTGACGATCAGCGGCTTGCCGCTGCGGTAACGGCTGTCAATCACATTGAACACCTGTTCCAGCCCGTATTCCGTCCCGCGTTCCATGCCGAAGTCGTCAAGGATCAGCAGCGGATAACGACAAAGGCGGGAAATGTACTCGTTGCGCCCCTCAAAGCTGGCGGCAAGGTCATTGAGGATAAGAGCAAAGTTCGTCATGCGGACGGGGATTTCTTTCTCCATGAGGGCGTTTGCGATACAGCCTGCAAGGTAGCTTTTGCCGGTGCCTACGCCGCCCCAGAACAGGCAGCCGATATTGTCTGTCCGCATATCTTCCCAATGCTCCACATACCGGCGGGCAAGCCCGGTCTGCGGGTTCCTGCCGTTGTCGTTCTCGAAAGTCCAGTCCCGCATGGTGGGGTCGGTAAAGCCCCGGCGTTTCAGTTCTTCCACGGTGTCAAGGTGTCTGCGCCGCTTTTCGGCGGCTTCCCGTTCCTCGCGGGCGGTTCTCTGGCAGTCGCACTCTGCCGGGTGGCGGTCGCGCCCGAAGATAGCGGCCTTATCC
>OBXV01000849.1_pt1 | contig 10238 bp, 6 predicted proteins | sample 1495451 | NCBI WGS metagenome assembly OBXV01 (sample SAMEA2580178, study PRJEB22360) | human gut metagenome | biome: human gut; feature: human-associated habitat; material: faeces | place: Denmark | collected 2008/2010
TAGTTTAGATGGATAAAATTTGTAAAATGATACAATTGAATGAAAAAAGAGGTCTTTAACATGACATACCAAGATGAATGGCTTATTTTAGAAGCAGAAGATGAGATTGATGAAATAGAACATAGAGAACCTACAGAAGAGTTTCGATTTTATCATGCGGTGGCTCATGGTGATGTGGATGCTGTGAGAAAAAATTGTGAACAAGGAATGTTTGTGAAAACAGAAGGAGTAGGAATATTATCAAAAAATCCTGTGACAAATCTCAAGTATCATTTTGTCATTACCACAGCAATGATCACTCGCCTTTGTAGACAGAATGGTATGGAATTAGAGCAGGCATTTCGATTGAGTGATTTTTACATACAAAAATTGGATAATATTCATACGGTAGAAGAAGTTCATAATTTACATGATGAAATGGTAATGGATTATACTGAAAAAATGAGAAAATATTTTCGGAATAATACAAATTCTAAGCATATTAATGCATGCAAGGAGTATATTTACTCCCATATAAAAGAACGTATTATGATTGAAGATTTAGCTGATGAATTGGGAGTTTCTGCTAATTATTTATCAAGACTTTTTAAGAAAGAAACAGGGACTTCAGTGAGTGCATATATCCGTGAGAAAAAAATTAATATGGCAAAGAATTTGTTAAGGTTTAGCGATTGTTCTATGATTGATATTGCGAATCGTTTATCTTTTTCTTCACAGAGCCATTTTATACAGCAATTTCGTGAAGTTGTAGGAATGACACCAAAAAAATATCGAGATCAAAATTATACAGTACAATGGGACATTGAAAAATAAAAAATAGAAAAAGAGGACAGCTCTCATATGATTGAGAGACTTGTCCTTTTTTTATGGAAGTATAGAATTCGTTTACAAAACTAATAAAATTTCGTTTTCATCTTGTAAAAGAGAAAAATCAATATAATTTGTTTCAAGTTCTTTATTATTAAGAATTAATCTTTGGAATCCTGATTCTTTTTGGTTTGGATTTTCTACGACAATATGTAATTTTTTATTTCGGAAGTTTTTAGTAATTTCAAATTTTCCCCAATTTTTTGGAATGGAAGGAGATAATTCAATACCATTCATGTCTGGACGAAGACCAAGAATTCCTTCTACGCATCCAACCATGATAGTAGAAGCAGTTCCTGTTAGCCAATGTACATGAGAACGACCAAAATGCTGACTTGCTTTTCCTTCTGTAAATTGTCCATAGCAATAAGGTTCTAATTGTCTGATTTCGGCTTTATCATTTTGAGCAGCAGGAGCATTTTCTATAAAGTAAGTAAATGCGCGTTCGCCGTGACCACACAAAGCTTCAGCAAGAATTAACCAACCTTGAGATTGAGAGAATATGCCAGCATTTTCTTTCGTTCCTTGATTATAAATTACGGCGAGTGCACCATCAAATGCGTGAGCATGGTATGGAGGATCCATTAAAATAGCACCATATTCTGTGTTGAGGCGTTTATAAACGTTATTAAGTGCAGCATCAGCTTGTTCTTTTTTTGCTAATCCACTAATAACAGCCCAGCTTTGAGGATTAAGCCACAGATTAGCTTCTGGATCAGCTGCAGCTCCAATACGTTCTCCTGATTCAGTATAACCACGAATAAAGCGATCATTATCCCAGCAAAGTTCCTGAATTTTCTTTTCAATTTCTGCTTGTTTTTCATTTAAATAAGCAATATAATTTTCATCTTTTTTATATTCTGCAAATGTTTTTAGTATTGTCATTGCATAATAGAATTGTAGTGCAACGAAAGAAGATTCTCCATTAGCACCAAGACGGAGACAGTCGTTCCAATCGGCATAAAGTCCAGCAGGTAAACCATGAGGTCCTAAATGTTCAAAAGAGAAGTTGATTGCACGTTTTAAGTGATTATAAACACTGTCTTCCTCTTTATTGGCATAAGGGATGATTTCATCAAGAAATTCTTTATTTCCAGTTTCTGCAATATACTTATAAACGGTTGGGAAGAGCCAAAGGGCATCATCAGCCCGATATGCAGGGTGTCCAGTTTCTTGAACATAAGAAGCATCATCAGGAGTATCCTCATGTCCTGGGTTATGAGTGAATTTTACAAGTGGTAAACCGCCACCATTATTTACCTGAGCAGAAAGCATAAAACGAATTTTTTCTACTGCCATTTCAGGAGCAAGATGAATAATACCTTGGATATCTTGGACAGTATCACGATATCCATAACCGTTACGTAAACCGCAATAGATGAAGGAGGCTGCACGTGACCAAATAAAAGTCATAAAGCAATTATAAGCATTCCATGTATTAATCATAGTATTAAATTCAGGACTTGGAGTTGTCACTTTTAAGTTATCAAGTTTTTGATACCAGTCAGCTTTTAATTCATTGATTTCTTTTTGAATGGTAGCTTTTGTATTGTTATAAGAGGCAATAATAGAATCGGCTTCTTTTGATTGTTTCATCCCTAATAAAAATACAATAGTCTTTGTTTCACCGGGTTGTAAAGAGAGTTTACAAGAAAGTGCTCCACAAGAATTTTCATTATAGCTTGTAGTATTTCCAAGATCACCAGAAGAAACTCCAATAGGATTATGATATCCGTGATATTTTCCAAGAAAATGCTCTTTATCTCCACAATAAGAAGAAACGTTAGCACCAGCAAGACCAAAGAATCGCTCTGTAACATTCTTTTCATCGACAGGTGTATTGCTAGGAATTGCATCTAAATTGCCATGAATTTGTTGTGTGATTCGATTGTTTTCAAATAAAGTTCTACTAATAAACAGTGAATATTGGAGATTTACTTGATCTTGTTCGTAATTAGAATGATTGGTAAACTCCGCATATCCAGTGAGTGTAAGTTCTCTTGGGAGTTGAGAATTATTTGTTACAAAAAGTCCCCAAACTTCATAAGTTTTTCCAAGGGGAACGTAATAAATAGCTTCAGAAGAAATGCCACTATATGTTGCTTTTATATTAGTATATCCAATTCCGTGACGACATTCACTCTTATAATCTGTTAAATCTTTACCAACAGGTTGCCAAGAAGCAGACCAATAGTCTCCAGATTGATTGTCACGTAAATAGAGATAACGTCCCGGTTGATCAAAATTATTGAAAACATAACGAAGAATTCTGCCATTAGCGCCAGATTTTGCAAAGCTATACCCACCAGCATTGTTAGAAATAATAGCACCATATTCGGGAGAGCCTAGATAATTGACCCATGGAGCAGGAGTATTAGGGTGTGTAATTACATATTCTCGATTTAAGTCATCAAAATATCCATATTTCATTGTAGTATGTCCTTTCTTTTGTCAATTAGATTAATTTTACAGTAATAATATGTTCTTCATCAGAAAGATTTTTAATTGTTTCACGAGAGAGTGTTACATAAGAATCTTCAATTGTTGATATCGTATTTGTATCGTAAGATGCAGATTCTATCGTGTACATAGGAAAGTCTTTTTTATGAATATTTTCATAAATAACTTTAAATTGTTTTTCTGCAAAAGTAATGGAAATAGAAGCGGTGTTATTTTCATCAAAATGCTCAGATAGCAATTTGGGATATAAAATTAAATTACCAGCAGAACCTTTTACTCCAAATACTTCTGTTATCATAGTCATCATAAACCAACTAGCAGCGCCAGTTAAATAGTGATACATACCTCTTCCATCAAGGCGGAAATATTCAGGGATTCCAGGATAGATACGGCTTGTATCAAAATCTAAAGCAGTATTTGATAAAGAACTCAATGCTTTCCAACCCTCTACAGCAAAACCACGTCGGTATAGAGCATTGGCATACATAACAGCCATATGGGAGAAAACAGCACCATTTTCTTTTTCGCCATAGGCAAATCCAAACATGCGTCCCATATCAAATTTTAATTCTTTAAAATTAGTATTTAAGCGATAACCACCACATTCTTTTTTATAGAGATAGTGATCAACACTTTTTGTGATTTTTTCAATTTGTTCCTCTGTCGCAGTACCACTCATAATTGCAAATACTTGACCAGTTAACATCATACGCACGTGGTTATTTTGCATCCCTTCTACTCTATGACTATGATTGTCATAGTAGCTGTTAAACCAGCCTTCTTCTTCTGAAATATTAAGCCATTCATTTTTTCGTAAGAATTCCTTTAACCATTTTGCTTTTTCTACAAGGTTACAAGCGAGTGTTTGAAGTGAAAAACTTATTCGTTTTCCGCTAATGTTATGTTTGCAAGAACAAGTATAATCAAATAAAATTTTATGTTTTTTATCGATATTGTTATAGAGAGCAAGATCATTATTGAGTAAAGGTTGAATTTCTTCTAAAAGTTCAACTGTTTGATTTGGATATTTGCTATCTAAAAGTCGCAGCATAGTGGCAAGTTCTAATAAATTTCCAGCATAGGCATAAGTAAATGCTACACTTTCTCCGTATTCAGAGGCCATATCTAGTGCATCATTCCAATCAGCATTTCGCAAACGGTAGATATTATGGAGACCAACATCATAAAACGCGGTTAATTGTTGAATTAATAGATGTTCTAAAATTGTTCCAGTATAAATTTCGCCATTATCTGTACGTTGTAAGTTTTCTAAATGATAGTCCCATAAGGAATCGATTTCTGTTCCTCGTTGTATTTGAGCATCTTTAAAATAGGGAGCTTGTTTTAATAAAATTTCAATATCTCCTGTTTGATCGATATAAAGTTTTGTTGTCATTAGTGGCCAAAGAGCATGATCCATCCATACTCTAGAAATACCATTTCGATCTGATAAAAAATTACCATCACCGTCGCCAATAATTGTGGCATTTGTACCATCAATGCGTACACCACTATAATTTTTAACAATCATTGTTCCAACATCTTGTGGTGACATTAGTAAAAGAGAAAGACAATCCTGCCAAAGGTCGCGCCAACCACGTCCCCCTCTTCCATAATCATGATGAGGAAGGAAAGAGCAGCCAAATAAACGGCGTAAAAAAGGTTGGAAACTTACCCATTTCATAAAAGAATTAAAATTTTGATCTTTTGTATAGAAAGATACATTTACTTTTTTATTCCAATATTGTTGAGTTTCAGATAATGCCACCTTGATTTTATCTCTATGATTATATTTTTCTAAAAGAGAAGTAATTGTTTCTTCTCTTTCCTCGATGCCAAGAAGAACAATAAAATCTTTTTTTTCATTAGGAGCAAGAGTAAATTCTTCAAAACAAAAAGCTCCCATCGCTTCTGTACCAGCATATTGTTTGTCTGATGATACACCTCGTATATTTTCATAGACAGCACGAGGATGAGTATAAGTGCCACCTTCTCCAATAAAAGATTCAACAGTAGGATAAAAAGTTTTAGGAGTATTTCCTTCACCAGTAAAACCAGCTACATAGTAGATTTTATGATTTGGTAGGTGTCCGCGTTCATCAAAAGTCATAGTAGGACAAACAAAAACACCGCATTCTGTTGTTTTAATACGATGCAACATAGAAGTTACATTACGATGATCGCGTATGTTATCAGCCCCTCTTCCATAAATAGGAATTGCTGTATAAGAAGAGAATGTACGAGTAGCATTAGAATCATTAGAGATTTTTATATATAAAATTTCTACATTCGCATCTTTTGGAATAAAAGAAGTGACCTCTGAAGAGAGGGAAAGTTGTTTGGATACACGTCGTAATGTTTGCCACATAAAGCCAGCCGTTAATTCTGAGCTATCTTGTTGAGAAGAAAATTTTGTAGATTCTTGTTCAGCAGAAGTGCCAAAAATAGAATAAGCGGATTTGTGATCTTCTGTAATCCAGAAATTTCTTGATGAACGATTATTATGAAGACTTTCTGAACTCACTGGTTCTAATAAGAAAGTACTTTGATCTAATTTAATATCTCCACCACCATTTGGGGTAATAGAGCTTTTTAATCCCTTTTCTGAAGCTAAAGGAAAATAGAGATAACTTGTATTTTCAGGATTGTTAATGGTAAAAGTACCATTTTGATCAATAAAGCGTAAAGGTTTCAAAACGAATTCTCCTTTCATAATTATTTTTATTTATGTGGCAAATTATACAGAAGATTATTTTTTTGGTAAAATAGAAAACAACAAAAAATATCAGAATTATGACATAAAAAAACGTGTCATGATTCTGATATTTTTTGAGAAATTATAATATATCCAAAAGAACAAGTTTGTTATAATTTGGTTACTATCAGGCGCTTGCCAAAACAAAATATGAAAAATAAATGTAAGGAGGATTTTTTATGAGAAAACAAGCAATGGCTGTATTGTTAGCAGCAGTAACTGCAACTGGACTGTTATCAGGATGTGGAAGTTCACCAAGTTCAGATTCTGCGACAGTAGAGGAAGGAAAAGTTATTAATATTTATTCATGGAATGATGAATTTCGTACGCGTGTAGAAGCCATCTATCCAGAAGTGGAAAAGACATCTAAGGATGGAACGGTGACAACATTAAAAGATGGAACAGAAATTCACTGGATTATTAATCCAAATCAAGATGGAGTATATCAACAAAAACTTGATGAAGCTCTTTTAAATCAAGCAGATGCAGCACCAGACGATAAGGTTGATATTTTCTTATCAGAAACAGACTATGTATATAAATATTCAGATGCAGATGCAGCAGTTGCAATGCCTTTAGAAGAACTTGGAATCGATCCGAGCAAAGATTTAACAGATCAATATGAATTTACTAAAACAACAGCATCGGATCAAAATGGGGTACAAAGAGGTTCTACATGGCAATGTTGTCCGGGGCTTCTTGTATATCGTCGTGATATTGCCAAAGATGTATTTGGAACAGATGATCCAGAGGTGATTGGAGAAAAAGTAAAAGATTGGGATACATTAAAAGGAACTGCTGAAGAATTGAAAGCAAAAGGATATTATACATTTTCTTCCTATGCAGATACATTCCGCCTCTATGGTAATAGCATTGAACAACCTTGGGTAACAACAGGAGAAAGTGTTGTTAAAGTAGATCAAAAAATTATGGATTGGGTAAATGATTCAAAAGAATGGTTAGATGCAGGATATTTTGATAAAACGGTAAAAGGTCAATGGAATGATGATTGGAATAAAGCCATGAGCTCTTCTTCTAAAGTGTTTGCATTTTTACTTCCGGCATGGGGAATTGACTTCACATTGAATCCTAACTGGGATGGAGAAGATGGAGCATGGGCAGTTACAAATCCACCACAAGAATATAACTGGGGAGGATCTTATATTCATGCGGCTACGGGAACAGATAATCCAGAACATGTAAAAGATATTATTTTAGCTTTGACAGCAAATAAAGATAATTTACTTAAAATTTCTAAAGAGTATTCAGATTTTACAAATACACAAAGTGGTATGCAAGAAGCAGCTACTGACGATACAAACTTTGCTTCTGATTTCCTTGGGGGACAAAACGCATATAAATATTTTGCACCAGTTGCAGAAAATATTAAAATCGCACCTCTTTCTGCATACGATCAAGGTTGTGTCGAATTAATCCAGAATTCCTTTGGAGATTATTTACAAGGTAAAATTGACTTTGATAAAGCAAAATCAAATTTTGAAACTGCAATCAAAGAACGTTATCCAGACATTACAGAAATTCAATGGGCAGAGTAGATTCGAGCAATGGACTGTATTTGTGAGGGAGTCACTACCCTACAAATACAGTCAGAAAAGAAAGGAGCCATATTTTTATGAATAAAAAGCGTAAAAGTATCAGCTACGGAAAATGGGGATATTTATTTATTCTTCCATTTTTCTTATGTTTTTTTATCTTTTCATTCATTCCGCTATTAGATACAATTCGATATAGCTTTTTTGAATATTATCGTTCAGGGATTAAAGAAATTGGACCTAATTTTATTGGGGTGGAAAATTATAAAAGTTTACTAGGATCTGATATGCTCAAGTATGCTGGAAACACTCTTATCTTATGGATAATTGGGTTTATACCACAGGTTGTAGTAGCGTTGGTATTAGCTTGTTGGTTTTCTGATTTACGTTTAAAAATTCATGGAAAGCAGTTTTTTAAAGTTGTAATTTATTTACCAAACTTAATTATGGCATCTGCTTTTGCAATGTTATTTTTTGCATTATTTTCTACCAATGGACCAATTAACTCTATTTTAGAATCAATTGGTTTTATTAAAGAACCAATTGATTTCCTTGGTTCTGTATTAGGAACGAGAAGTCTTGTTGGGCTAATGAACTTTTTAATGTGGTTTGGTAATACAACGATTATGTTGATGGCAGCCATTATGGCAATTAGTAATGATATTTTTGAGGCTTCTGAAATTGATGGTTGTAATAGCATAAAGAGATTTTTCTATATTATTTTACCATTGATAAGACCAATTCTTGCTTATACTTTAATTACATCTATCATTGGTGGACTCCAAATGTTTGATGTTCCACAGATTTTGACAAATGGACAAGGAAACCCAGATCGTACCTCTATGACATTAATTATGTTTTTGAATAGCCACTTAAAGAGTAAAAACTATGGTATGGCGGGAGCATTATCTGTGTACTTATTCATTGTTAGTGGTATTTTATGTTTTATTGTATATAAAATGACAAATGATAATGATCCAGATGGTTCAAAACGTGCTGCTAAGAAAAAAGCAAAAGCAGAAAAAAGAAAGGGGTAATAATAATATGAACTCAAAATCAGTAAATCGTGTGAGAAGTATTTTCGCACATATTGTACTCATTCTTTTATCATTTTTGTGTTTATTTTTCTTTTATATATTGATTGTCAATGCAACGAGATCACATGCAGATTTACAGAAAGGTTTTTCAGCGTTACCAGGAAATTACTTTTTGGAAAATCTAAAGAGTGTTGCAAATGATGGAAGTTTCCCGATGTTTAAAGGAATTTTAAACAGTTTGATTGTTTCTACTTGTTCTGCAGCAATCTGTACTTATTTTTCATCATTAACAGCCTATGGGTTATATGCCTATGATTTTAAATTAAAAAAGGCAGCTTTTACTTTTATTATGGCAATTCTCGTAATGCCAACACAGGTAACAGCAATGGGATTTTTAAGATTAGTAACAAATATGGGGATGTATGATTCCTTACTTCCTCTTATTATTCCATCTATTGCATCACCAGCCGTTTTTTATTTTATGTATAGTTATTTACAATCTTCGCTTCCATTAGCTTTAATAGAAGCAGCACGAATTGATGGTTCAGGAGAATTTAGGACGTTTAATCAAATTGTTATTCCAATTATGAAGCCAGCAATTGCAGTGCAGGCAATTTTCACATTTGTTGGTTCTTGGAATAATTACTTTGTACCAGCATTAATTATTCAATCAAAAGATAAAATGACAGTACCTATTTTAGTTGCAACTCTTAGAGGAGCAGATTATATGAGTTTTGATATGGGAAAAATTTATATGATGATTATGGTAGCAATTGTACCGATTATTATCGCGTATTTAATTCTTTCCAAGTATATTATAGCTGGTATTACACTTGGTGGTGTCAAAGAGTAATTAATAATGATAGTAATCATAGATTGCGTTACATAAAACCTCCAAAGAATATCTTTTATTTTAGAAAGAATTGCTGAGGAGGTTTTCTAAATTTATAAAAGAAATATTATAAAAGAGGTTAGAAAGGAAATACATATGACACAGAGAAAATGGATTCATAGTGGAACGTTAAAGGAAGAGGTTTCAGAGAGGGAAATTTTACATAGTCAATTGGCACGAAAAGCAGCAGAAGAAGGAATTGTTCTCTTAGTAAATAAAGGAGTGCTTCCTTTAAAAAAATCTGCATCAATTGCACTTTTTGGAACTGGTGCAGAAAAGACAGTAAAAGGTGGTATTGGCTCTGGTGATGTTAATAATAGAGAAAATGTTTCAATTTATAGAGGGCTAAAAGAAAGCGGAGCTACTATTACTAGTGAAGTATGGTTAAAAGATTATTCAGATTATTATAATCAAGCAAGAGATGAATGGAAAGAGTTCGTTTTAAATGTAGCAAAAACAGTGGATAATCCATTTGATGCTTATGCCGAAAATCCATTTGTAATGCCAGAAGGAAGAATGATTACAGAAAGTGATATAAAGGGAGCAGAGGCTGCTATTTATGTAATTAGTCGTATTTCTGGAGAAGGAAAAGATCGTCATAGAACCGAGGGAGATTATTATTTAAGTCAAAAAGAACGAAAGGATATTTTATATTTAGAAAAACAAAATATTCC
>OBXV01000854.1_pt1 | contig 10178 bp, 6 predicted proteins | sample 1495451 | NCBI WGS metagenome assembly OBXV01 (sample SAMEA2580178, study PRJEB22360) | human gut metagenome | biome: human gut; feature: human-associated habitat; material: faeces | place: Denmark | collected 2008/2010
TTTTATTACTGCTCTTTTTCTGAGAAAACAGTTCCTTTTCCAACAGCCATTTTATCAGATAAAATTTCTACCAATATACATCGGAAGTTCCTTTACCTTGGTGCAAGATAAGAAAATTCAGGCAAATTTCTTAGCACTCCAAAAATAACAAATCCAATTACCATGCACCACAATAAAATATCTTTTTGTTTCTTCTTTATTTTTCCATACTTCTTTATTTCAATTATGGACTTTATCCCTATGAAAAGTAAAATAGGAATACAAATCATAATCATCTGATTGGCGTAAAATGCAGACTTTATATCTCCCTTTAATAAAGCAAGACACATTCTTGATACACCACATCCAGGACAATAAAATCCTGTTATTTTATAAAAAAGACACGGAATGGCATATCCTGTTTTTTGAACAAAAAAGGCATATCCTAGTCCGATTATGCTGACTAGAACTGCCCTTTTTATTCCATTTAATATTGAACTCTGTTCCATGAAGAATCTCCATCAAGCAATTGATTTACTTCATTTTGCATTAATACTAATCCAATAATTGGAAAAATCAGCTGAAGAATTAAATATAAAATTCCACTATTGCTCGAAGTTCTTCCTCTCTTTTGTTTTGCAATATCAATCTTTTCTCCCATTTGATATGCCCAGTATAAACCATAAATATTGCAAGTGATAATCGTTAATAATAATGCTAAAATCCCCGATGCATAATTTGGATTTTCTGATAGCTCATTGGCATCATCGGTTACACAAACAATCCAATAAAGCTCATAAATCCCACAAGTAATAATCGAAAAAATAATACAAAGAGCTAAATTTCTCTGTCTCATCGCTTTTCTCCTCTCCTTCTTCTTTTGTTAAATTCTAAATTTAACTATCTTTATTTTATAATTTTATCATATTTTATACGATTTCACAATATTATTCCACACTTTGCCGCCCACGAACCGTTTACATAATTAAACCTTTTTATCTGTATACACTAAAAGGCTTACTTCGTAAGTTTCTCATATTCGCGGGCGGCGTAGCACTTTTACCTAACACACACACCGATTTATTTTCTACTCAAACATTCTAACGCCCTTTTACAAACTTGATTACATTTTCCTCGAATTCCTTGTTTTAAGACTCTAAAAATTCCCCACATTCCTGATTCTACATCCCATTTTAGACTTCCCGAACGGTATAGATAATCGCCTGGACAAGAAGCTCCCTCTTTTAAATCCATATTAAACGTATTTCCAATGCTAATGGCTCCTTGCATAGAATGTGGTTTTCCTTCGGACTCTACTTCCCTTATCTTGTTCCACTCATGACCATGAATACAAAAACCTACATTTCTTGGCTTATCTGCTGGCATCATAGCTCTAAATATCACTCTTTCCCCTGTATAGGCTTTAAAAATAGGAGTCGCTGGATCCCCATGAATCTTACTACTAAATATTTTTGAAATTCTATGATCGCGTTTTAATCGATTTGCAAATCGCTCGGAACGATAATTATATCCCTTTTCTCCTGTATCTTCTGCATCTACTTCCTCATCTTCTTCTCCTCTTGCCGTTTGTATTAACTTCCCATCCTTATCAAGCATACGAATTCCATTTTGAATAAATAAAACACATTCCCGGAACGTTTCCGTTCCTGGCGCAACAATGACAGCTTCTTCCTCATAACTACCTTTTGCTAAGGAAAAGTTTTTATACCATCTAGCTCCTGCTGGCTCAATTACAATTGCTCCAAATAATCCATGATAACGATGATTTCTCATATCTCCAAATGATTGAATCAAACAGCATCCATATTCTTGATTGGCATACCATAAATATTTTTTACTTTCTCCAACACCAACCGTTTGTTCCTGACTATTATATCCAATATTAATTCCAGAATCACTAATTGGATCGTAGTGTAGAAACTGAGGATTTAACGATACTCGCATCGAAGGTGTATGCTTCTTATCCAATGGAACTCTTGGATAATCATAATACGGAATTGGTCTTGACGGATCAAAGAAATTATGAAGTGTCACTTCAATCCACTCTCCTGCATTGGCACGTAAAATAAGTGGTTTTGGATTATAGTTTCCACATAACGCTTGATCCATATCTTCTAATGGTACAAACATAAGGCCATCTGGGTCATGATCTCCATATCCATTATATTCCACCTTTTTTTGGATAGCTGCAATTTCATATTTTCGAATTTTGGAATGATTGTTTGGACATGGTGGCAAGGATGCTATGCGTTTTATCCCTTTACACAAAGGTTTCAAACATTCTCTTTCTTCCTTATATACTCTTATAATTCCCCAAAGCCCTAACCATGCATCATCGATTCCTCCAAAATAATATAAATAATCCCCTGCATCATAGGATTTCTCAATCCGAATATTAAATGCTTCCGAAATTCCAATAGTTTGTGAAGCTACTTCTAATGACTTATTGTCTTCGATTTCTTTTTTCCATGACATTCCTGTTAAGTTAAAACTATGCTGTTCTTCATGGGCACCATCCAAAAGACGAATGACCATCTCATCTTCTGGATAAGTTTCCAAAATAGGCGTCGATGGATCCCCATGAACAAGGGAACTGAAAATATAGGCAGGATCATCGTGCTCTTTTAAACGCTCTCTCATTGGCTCTGACCGATAATTAATTCCCATCACTCCTGGATCGTCATGAGAACCCATTACTTCTGGTGGATTTAATGGTTGATTGTTTTTATCAAACAACAAGGCGAAATCATGCACAAATAGTGCAAATTCTCGGAACGATGTTCCATCTTTTTTCTTAATCACTGCCTTTGTTCCATATTTTAAAGGTTCTCCCGTTTTCACATCATGAAAAGTAGCTCCTGCTTCCTCCACAATAAGAGCTCCAAATACTCCATGTTGTTGATGGGAATTTGCAAATAGATGGTCATGGAAAAATACAGTTTTTAACTCAGTATTTGCAAAAAATCGTTCGATCAATGTTTCATACTGCCTTGCTCCTGCAATATTATTCCATCCATTGGCCGATCCATCGGATACAATGGTATCAAACTTTACTAAATGAATATGATATCCTACAATATCCGTCTTCGTGCGCATTTGAAATGGGCTTTCTTCTAAATATTCAGGCAATAAGTTGGTCATTCTAATTTCGATACAGTCACCTGCATTAGCCCGAATCACAAGTGGTTCTACTTGAATCTCTTCTTTTTCCACTTTTTCAATATAGCTTTCTAATCCTCCGTGTCGTTCTAATTCCTCTTTTAACACAAAAAATCTTCCTTGTGGATCGTGCCATCCATATTTATTATAAGTGACTTTTGCTTGAACAACTGCCAGTTCAAATACCTTTACCGATGTTTCCTTTTCCATACAATCTTCTTGGATACTTTCCTCTTGTTGATCCACATGGCAAGGACAAGTGTCGGTATAAAGGGCTCCTGGTTCAAAATGTGTTACAAAATTTTCTCTCTCTAAATCTGTCGGCTCTATTTTATTACTTCCATCTTCATTTAAAATACCTAATGGTGGCTGTAATGGGCGCTCTCCAAATGTTCCATTAATAAAATTTGGATACCCTGGATGTTTATCATCTTTTTTCGGTGGTGCTTTTCGATCTTTTAATGGTATTAATGCCGGAATTTTTGTTCCATCTGGCAATGTACCATTTCCATCTTCTAGTTTGTCATAAATTCTCCAAAGCGTCCACATTCCTTCATGAAAGTGTGGATATAGATGGCAATGAAAAATAGCATCCCCTATCATACCATTTAAACTTCCTGCCCCATGTAAAATATCAAGGGTATAACATTCTTGTGGGCTAATGGAAATGGAATCGATAATGGTTGAATTTTGATTGTCTCCATCCAATCTCCATTGATGATTGTGAAGATGAAAGACATGGGTTTCTTTGACTCCTCCATGAATCAATCGTATCTTTGCTGGATCTCCAACATAGGCTTTTAAAATCGGAGGTGCTGGATCTCCATAGACCCATGAACTCATAGAAATATCTTCTGCCATATCTCCTTCTTCTTCCGTCAGCGGTAAACGGTTTCTCATTGGTTCTGAACGATAACTAATCCCTGTTGTAGCAGAAGGAAGTCCTGTATGAGGATCCATTGGTTGGTTGCCATTTTTATCTTTTATCTCCAATTCATCATGAAAAAAGACTGCATATTCTCGAAAAGCGGGACGGTATGGATGATAAATATCGGCAAACAATCCACTTTCTATTTCCTCTCCTGTTTCTGGATCAAACCAACTTGACTCTGCTGCTTCTACAATAATTGCTCCAAATAATCCATGCACATTGGTACCTTCCTCACTGCTTCTCATATCTCCCATGTCATGAAAGAGATAAACGCCTTCCCTTTTTGCATACCATGTATAAGAAATACTATGTCTCGTTGTTGTATCTTTATTAAATCCAACATTTGCTCCGTCTGATGTTTGCACTTGATAATCAAGTCCTTGCACATGAATGGATAGTTCTCGATTTAAAGAATGTGTAAATTTTATTTTTACCGTATCCCCTACATTTGCCCGAATCACTAAAGGCTGTACTTTCTCATATGGCTGTGGTATTGCTTGTTTCCACCGTTTTATCGCTTCTTCTTTTATCATTTTTGCATCTTGTTTTAAAACATATAATAGTCCATTTGGATCATGATCCCCATATTTATTATAAACAATTGGTATTTCTATTGCCTCGATTTCATAGTAGCGTATTTGCTCTTTTTTAGGATAGTTACAAAGTTCCATCACCCATTCCCCTTTCTTTTAACTGACAAAATCAATGAGTTTTTATTAAATATGTTGCATAATTTCTTACGCTTTGGCATATCTTTATAAGTTATGGTTTCTCTTTATTATATTCAAAAAAAATAAAACTGCTATTTATCGACAAGGAAATACAAAAAAAGAAAACAAAAAAACACCGCCAATATTAGTGTGATTTTCTCTAATATTGACAGTGTTTTTTATTTACCATGAGAAGTTCGCAAAGCTTGCTTCTCATGGTTTAAATGTTAAGCGCGAAGCTCAATTCCCATTTTCTTTAATTCATCTAAGATCTTTTCAACAACTGTGTTGACTTCTGCATCTTCTAATGTGCGATCTTTTCTTCTAAATGTCATAGAATAAGCAACAGATTTATATCCTTCTTTGATCTGGCTTCCTTCATAGACGTCAAACAACTGGAAGCTTTCTAAAATCTTTCCACCACGTTTTTTAATGACTTTTTCCACTTCACCAACTGGAATTTCTTTGCTCATTACCATACTTAAGTCACGAGTCATTGCTGGGAATTTGGCAATTCCTTCATATTTTCTTTCAAAAGTAGCTTTCTCTACTAATACTGGCATATCAATTACTGCTACATAAGCCTCTGTACTGAAATCATAGTTATCACATACTTCTGGATGAACCTGACCCATGTAACCAACTTTTTCTCCCTGTAAGAAAATATCCGCTGTACGTCCTGGATGTAAAAATGGATAAGAACCTTTTGCGTATTCTGACTGTCCTTCTAATCCTAATTTTTCAAATAACTCTTCAAGAACTCCTTTTAAGTCAAAGAAATCGCCTGCTCCATACATACCAAATGTAAACTGCATTCTCTCTTCTGGAAGCTCAGTAAGAGGAAGTTGTTTTGGAAGGTAAATATTGCCCATTTCATATAATTTGGCAACTTTATTTCTACGATTGTAGTTTGTCGCTAAGGATGTGAGCATACCATTTAAAGAGATCGTTCTCATAATGCTGAAATCTTCTCCTAATGGGTTAGAAATTACAATCGCCTGTCTTTCTTTTGCATCTTCTGAAAGCAATAATTTATCAAATACTTTCGGACTTTCAAAGGAATAAGTCATTCCGCCGTTGAAACCATTTTGCTCTGCAATTTGTCTTGTAACTTCTTCCACTCTTCCTTTAAAAGATTTTTTACCAGCCGTTGCTTCTCCTCTTGGAAGTGTTGTTGGAATGTTATCATATCCAAAGAAACGAGCCACTTCTTCTGCAATATCTGCCATGCAGTTTAAATCTTGACGGAAAGATGGAATATGAAGAAGTCCTGTTTCTTTTTCAAATGTTAACTCTAACTTTTCAAGATATCCTAACATTTCTTCTGCTGTTAATGTTGTTCCAAGAAGTGCATTAATTCTTTCTGGCTCAAATGGAACGGTCACTTCTTCTTTTTTCACTGGATATACATCAACACATCCACCTACTACAGTACCTGCACCAAACTCTTCAATTAACTGACAAGCACGGTTAATCGCATCCATTGTATTGTTTGGCTCTAATCCTTTTTCAAATTTACCAGAAGCATCCGTTCTTAAACCAATTTTCTTAGAAGAAAGACGAATATTTGTTCCATCAAAACAAGCTGCTTCTAATAACAATGTCTGAATGCTGTCTGTTACCATGGAGTTTTCCCCACCCATGATTCCAGCAATACCAACTGGCTTTTCTGCATCATTGATCATGAGTACAGAAGAATCAAGTGTTCTTTCTTGTCCATCTAACGTTGTAAAAGTATCACCATCATTTGCACACTTTACAATGATTTTATTTCCTGCAATTGTAGATAAATCATAAGCGTGCATTGGCTGTCCGTATTCTTCCATAATATAGTTTGTAATATCCACAATATTATTAATTGGACGAATTCCCATAGAAGCTAATCTTCTTTGCATCCATTTTGGAGATGGAGCTAATTTAATGTCTTTTACAACTCTTCCTACATAGCGTTTGCAAAGTTCCTTATTTTCTACTTCTACTTGAATGTAATCGCTCGCTTTTTCATCATTTCCAGTTTCTTTGATCACTGGTGGATAAAAAGGTTTATTAAAAGTAGCAGCTACTTCTCTTGCCATACCGATCATACTAAAACAGTCAACACGATTTGATGTAATTTCAAATTCAACAACGGCATCATGAAGTCCAAAAGCCTCAATAGCATCATCCCCTGGTTTTACGCCATCTTTTTCATTAAAAATGTAAACGCCATCTTCTGGGGCTTCTGGATACATTTCTCTTGTACATCCAAGTTCTTCTACAGAACACATCATACCATTAGAAACAACACCACGTAACTTTCCTTTTTTAATCTTAATGCCTTCCTCTGGAAGTGGGCTTCCGTCATGTCCTCCAGCAACACGTCCACCATCTAATACGACAGGAATCATATCGCCCTCTTTTACATTGCTAGCTCCTGTTACGATCTGTGTTAATTCTTCTGCTCCTATATCCACTTGGCATACAACTAACTTTGTAGCATCTGGATGTCTTTCAATAGACTTAATCTGTCCAACAACAATTTTATCTAAGTTTTTATCAAGCTCTACTGCTGTTTCCACGTGAGAACCAGAGAGCGTCATTTTATCTACATATTCCTGAAGTGTGCAATCAAGATCAGGAACATAGGCTTTAATCCATGAAATTGGTGTATTCATAACTTTTATATCCTCCTAGAACTGTTTTAAGAAACGTACATCGTTTTCATATAAGAGACGCATATCGTCGATTTCATATTTTAATAAAGCAACACGCTCTAAACCAATACCGAATGCAAATCCTTGATATTCTTTTGGATCGATTCCACAAGCTTCTAATACATTTGGATGTACCATTCCACAACCTAAAATTTCAATCCAACCGCTTCCTTTACACATACGGCAACCTTTTCCACCACATTTAAAGCAAGTGATATCCACTTCTGCACTTGGCTCTGTAAATGGGAAATGATGTGGACGGAATTTTACTTTTGTGTGCTCTCCAAAAAATTCTTTTGCAAACTGTTGTAATGTTCCTTTTAAGTCAGCAAATGTAATCCCTTTGTCCACCACTAAACCTTCTACCTGATGGAAAGATGGAGAGTGAGTCGCATCTACCTCATCAGAACGGAATACTCTACCTGGAGCAATAATACGAATTGGCATCTTACCTTTTTCCATAACACGAGCCTGTACTGGTGATGTCTGAGTTCTAAGAAGAATATCTTTTGTAATGAAAAAAGTATCTTGCTCATCTTTTGCTGGATGATTTTCTGGAATATTTAACATTTCAAAATTATATTTATCATATTCCACTTCAGGACCTTCTACTACTTCATATCCCATCCCAATAAATACTCTCTCTAAATCATCAAGAGCGATTTGATTTGGATGACGATGTCCCATATTGATTTTTTTCGCTGGAAGAGTAACGTCAATGGCCTCTAATTTCATTTTCTCTTCACGAATTTTTTTCTTTAAACGTTCTGTTTCTTTTACAAGATACTCTTCAATAACCGCTCTTGTTTCATTGACCATCTGTCCAACTTTTGGACGTTCTTCTGGTGCAACCTCTTTCATTCCTTTTAAAACTTGTGTTAATTCACCTTTTTTTCCTAAAAAAGATACTTTAATATCATTTAAAGCATCTAACCCGTTGGCTTTTTCAATCTGTGATAATGCAGACTCTTTAATTGCCTGAAGTTTTTCTCTCATTTAGTTTTCCTCCTATTGACACACTCTTCGTTACTTTTGAATTTTTATTTTTTCTCTACGAGTGGAGCAGCATAAAAAAAGCCCCCGTTATGTCTTTTAGACACAACGAGGGACGAAATTCTCCGTGGTACCACCCTAATTCTTAAAAATTCTTTAAGCACTCTTTTTGCGTAACGTGCAACAACGTTATTTCCTACTCGTAAACTGTCACTTTCAGAAACACTGCTCAGATGGGAATTTCAACTATAATTTGAACTTATCTGTGCTTTCAGCCGATGGCACAAACTCTCTGAAAGAAAATTATAATTTACTTTACATCTTCTTGGCATTTGTTTTTTATGCATTTTTTTCTAAAATTGATATACACTAATATTGCAAGCATATCATTTAAAATTTTTATTTTATTTATGTCTTGCTTGTTTTATTTTAACACAATGTCTGTTTGTGTCAAGCTATTTTGCTTGTTTTTTCTATTTATATGTGCTAAAATCCATATGTTTTCGTTTCTAGGAATACTGTTTTGCCTAGAAAACGATGAAAAACATATTCCATGAGGTTATATTATGAATTTACTTCAATTATATTTTAAGTCAAAAGCATTTTTAACAAAATATAAAGAGGATCACGTGTCGGCTTTTGCTGCTCAGGCAGCCTTTTTTACCATTTTATCCTTTGTGCCATTTATTTTATTTTTATTTACAATGGTTCAATATCTCCCCATTGAACGGGAAGTTATTACGAAAATTATCGTCATGATCGTTCCAAAAGAAACGGATGCTCTTGTAGAATCATTGATAACAGGATTATATTCAAAAGTTAGCGGTACTTTAATTTCTGCAACCATTATTACCGCTCTTTGGTCTGCTTCAAAAGGTATCTTATCGATTAATCGAGGATTAAATGCTATTTATGAAATTAAGGAAACGAGAAATTATATTTTACTCCGTGTTATTTCTATGTTTTATACGCTAACATTTTCTATTTTAATTTTACTACTGCTCGTTCTTGTAGTATTTGGAAATAGTTTATATCGATATATTATAAAAATAGCACCTATCGTTAGTAAAATTATTGATCCTATCTTAAATTTCCGCTATTTAGGTACTGGAATTATACTGATTGTATTTTTCTGCATTACTTATACATTTATTCCAAACTGCAAACTTCGTTTTCGAGATCAATTGCCTGGAGCTCTTTTTTCCACCCTTGGCTGGACAGGACTTTCTCTCGCATTTTCGATTTATGTCGATAATTTCAGTAATTTTTCTTACATGTATGGAAGTCTTGCAAGCATTATGATTTTAATGATTTGGCTTTATGCCTGTATGAGTATCTATTTACTCGGTGCTGAAATCAACTATTTTCTTGTAAACATTTGGTGTGACGAATACTATTAAATTTAAATATATCACTTTTTATTAAAAAAGGATTGATCCCATATTTCTTTGGAATCAATCCTTTCTACTATCCTGCCTATTTTATTCCCTTACTAAAGATATAATCTTTCATATTCTTATATTTATAAGAAATACTAAGCAAAAATATAAACATTTGGATTTTACAACTTATGTCTTTTTATAAATTCGAAAAGATACTATCTTTGTATCTCGATAGTTTCCTTTTCCTTTAATTGTAATAGACGCTTTCCCCACATTTTTATTGTTTGAATAGGAAAGAGTATAATCTTTT
>OBXV01000855.1_pt1 | contig 10158 bp, 14 predicted proteins | sample 1495451 | NCBI WGS metagenome assembly OBXV01 (sample SAMEA2580178, study PRJEB22360) | human gut metagenome | biome: human gut; feature: human-associated habitat; material: faeces | place: Denmark | collected 2008/2010
TTATCATAATACTTTAAAACTATAAGAAATGGGAATCTCTCATTTGATTTTTACTTTTAACAAAAATAAAGTGTATAAGTTCTGAATTTTATTTTTCGTAACCTACACACTTTATTTTAGATTTTATGCAAAGCAACGAGCCATACCGAAGCACTTATGGTCTCATATAGCGACTGCCTGTGAACGTGAGAAGTTAGCAAAGCGCACTTCTCATCGCTTCTTTCATGATTTATTTTTTCTTCCTCAACAATGTTTGTAATTCTTACCACTTCCACATGGACATAGAGCATTTGGATATATTTTCTTTACTTTTTCAAAAGGAATCACGTTATCTAGTTTCATCGTCTCTTCATATGATTGACTTCCTTGTATTGTTATTTTGAATTGGTATCGTTTCATATCGTCACCTTACTTCTTTCGTTTATTATTCATCACCTCTATGCTTCTGATTGCTTTCTCAAATTTCTAATAATAACTACGAATTCAACAATCAAATCAAAAAATATTGTTAATAGTGCAATAATGAAAGGAATTTGTGCTTCTTTCCTATCACGATGTTTCAATGCCAAGTGCGTTGATAAAATAAGAGTAAATAAATGGCTTATCTTATTTTCATGAAAACGTACGATTGTTTCTAACTTTTTCACTCTAGCTTCTAATTGCTTTTCCATTTCACTCAATATAGGAAAAAGCTCTATCACTGTATTTTCACCACATATTTTTTATTCTACTATATTTTTCATAAATCATTAAGATATGACATTTTTCTTAAAATTTTTTTATTTTAATTCACTCATATAGCCTATTATTGTATCGTTTTTTTAATTCTTAGCAATGAATCCCTTTTCTTATACATTCCATTAGCGTCATGTAACAAATAGCTCCTGTCATTTTATTCCTTTCTTTGCTATACTATTGCTATGATAAAATGCTGACAAAGGAGATACCTACCATGGAGAAAAAAATTTTAGTCGTAGACGACGAACATTCCATTGCTGATTTAGTTGAATTATATTTGACGGCGGAAGGCTGGAATGTTCTCAAATTCGACAACGGCACCGATGCCCTTACTTGCATCCAACAGGAAGAACTTTCTATGGCCATTTTAGATGTTATGCTCCCTGATATCGATGGATTTAAACTGTGCCAAAAAATACGTGAAAAACACTTTTATCCAGTTATTATGCTGACCGCTAAAATAGAAGACATTGATAAAATTACTGGCCTCACCATCGGGGCTGATGACTATATTACAAAACCTTTTAATCCACTAGAACTTGTGGCTAGAGTAAAAACGCAATTTCGGCGTTATGAAAAATACAACCACCCAGAAGTTATGACAGAGAAATCCACGGAGGAAACCATCGATATCCGAGGTCTATCTATTAGCCTAACTTCCCATTCTTGCACATTAAATGGAAAGGAACTCATACTGACACCGAGAGAATTTTCGATTTTGTGGTATTTATGTAAAAATCGCAGACGAGTTGTTTCCTCAGAAGAAATCTTTGAGCAAGTCTGGGGCGAAGAATTTTTTAATAGCAACAATACGGTGATGACTCATATCGGTCGCATTCGTGAAAAAATGAATGATTCTAGAAAAAATCCAAAATATATTAAAACAGTATGGGGAGTGGGGTATCAAATTGAATAGAATATTAAGTAAAAAAGAAATTTATCATCTTTCTCAAAGACTAAAATATACGTTAGTACAACGTTTTATCCTATGTTATCTTCTCTATCTTTTTATAGGAGCACTGGCAATTCTTATGGCATATCTTCATTATAAAAGCCGAATTTGGTATGGAACGGAAGACTTTTATCTCTTCGTACACTCTGCTTGGAAGTTTATAACTCCCATACTATTGTTTTATGTGATAGTCGGAGCTCTTGGACTAGGCATTTATTTTCTTAGAAGAGCTTGTCGCTATTTAGACGAATTTCTGATTGCCTCTGAAAGTTTATTTCTTGACACCGAAAAAGACTTTGCCTTTTCAAAGGAATTACAACCTGTGGCACTTTATCTTAACTCTGTTCGAGATAATTTAAAAAACAGCCAGCGATTGGCTATGGAAGCGGAACAGCGCAAAAATGATTTAGTCGTCTATCTCGCCCACGATCTAAAAACCCCTCTCACTTCGGTCATCGGGTATTTGACACTCTTAAATGATGAGGAAGAAATTTCTCCGAAACTGCAAAAAAAATATTTAGGTGTAGCTTTAGAAAAAGCGGAACGATTGGAAGATTTAATCAATGAATTTTTTGAAATCACTCGCTTTAGCCTTACTCATCTTACACTAGAGCTCTCAGATATCAATCTAACGAGAATGCTAGAACAGATCATTTTTGAATTTCAACCGATGTTTTCAGACAAGGAGCTAACTTGTGAACTGGATGCACCCAAAGACTATTTCTATCGATGTGATCCAGATAAACTTCAAAGAGTTTTTGATAACTTATTGAGAAATGCCGTAAACTACAGCTATCCAAATAGTACGATTTTCATTGCTTTAAAAATAGAATCCACACATCTTTTATTAACAGTGCAAAATACTGGAAATACAATACCAGAAGAAAAACTGAATCGAATCTTTGAACAGTTCTTTCGCCTAGATACTTCTCGTAGCACAAAAAGCGGCGGTGCGGGCCTTGGACTGGCCATTGCAAAAGAGATTGTAAAACTCCATGGTGGAGAAATTTCTGCCCAAAGTATAGAAAATCAGGTGACATTTTCCGTAAGGCTACCGCTACCTAAAACAACAGAAAATACTTCCCAAAACATTGACAATCAAAACAATACAAATGGTGAACCGTTGCATTCTACACAAATTAAAACAGCTCAAAAATAATGTTAGAAAATCGTAAGAATTTCTAGAGAAAAAGTAGTGAATTTTGTTTGAAAATATGAGAGAACAAAGTTGTCCTTTTCTGTATGATAAATATAGAAATACAAAGAAAACAAGAAAGGATAACTTTTTATGAAAATAATAGATACAACAGCAAAACCTCAAACTCATGAAACGAGAACGTATACAAAAAAGACAAATCACGCCTCCAAAAGAAAATCAAAAAGGAGAAAACGTCATCCAAAACTTCTATGGACTATGGCAATCTTCTGCATTATTTTTGCTCTAACAACAGGAAAAAGTGGAAATTTATTGGACAGTATTATGAATCACATACCAATTTCACAAGGAACACCCAAACTAAAGCGATATGCCAAAGAACATGGACTTCTTCTCTCTGATTATCCACAGAAACTCATTGAACTTTATGAAAGAAATCCAGAAACAAAGCAGTTTGTGTTTGAATATCCATTAAAAAAAGACAATGCTCCTGCTGCCACATTAGACTCTATTAACACTTCTTCTGTTCCACTTTTTCTCCAATGGGATCAGAGATGGGGTTACGAGCAGTATTCTGGCGATCTCTTTGGACTCACTGGTTGTGGCCCTACTTGCCTTTCCATGGTATCCGTATATTTGACAGGTGACACTACCATGACGCCAATCTCCATGGCAAAATTTTCCGAATCTCATGGCTATGCATCAACTGGCAATGGTTCTTCTTGGACTCTATTTTCAGAAGGCGGTGTAAAACTTGGCTTTGATGTCACAGAAATTCCTTTAGTTGAAAAACGCATTGTTGATAATTTAAATGTAGGAAATCCTATTGTGGCCGTTATGGGCCCTGGGGATTTTACAACAACGGGACATTTCATTGTATTGACTGGATACGAAAACGGCAAGATAAAAGTAAATGATCCAAACAGTAGAAAAAACTCAGAAAAACTTTGGCATTTCTCTAAGATTAAAGGACAAATTCGAAATCTTTGGGTATTTCGAACTGCTTCTTAAAGGAGGGTTTCTATTTTATAACACTCCACTTTTGTGAATGATAACATAAGGGGTTTCTTTTTGACTGAAAGAATGAAGAATTCCTCTTTCTTTCAGATATATTTCAAATGCATGGCTTGTATATTGGATTCTAAGATCGCTATACCATAGAATTTCTTCGGTATCCTTTACATTCAAACAAACATTTTTTATGGCTTTGATTGCTAATTCTGCTGTCATGGATCTATCATAAGCATATCCAAGGATTTTTTTACTGTGTAAATCCATGACCGAAGCTAGATACGTCCATCCATCTTTTTTCGTGTAAATATAAGTGATATTCGTACACCACTTTTGATGAATGGCGGTTGTTGTAAAATCGCGATTTAAAAGGTTTTCTTTCTTATCAGAAGTTACTTTTTCACAGTTTCGTGTTTTGAAGGTACACGAAAAAAAAGCCTTATAATAGGTACTTCTAGGGAAGTTTAAGACTTTACATATCCATTTTACTGAATAGACTTTTTATGCTTTTCGATGAAGGTAACGATTTTTTCTATCGTTCTCTTGCGAATATGGCGGTAGCTTTTTTTAAGATTTCATTTTCCATTTCGAGTTCTGCAATTCGTTTTTTCATTTTTTCATACTCTTTTACAGGCATTGCTTCTGTATCAGATACTTGTACATTTGAAAACTCCTTAATCCATTTATAGATCATTACATTTGCTACATCATACTCACGACTTAGATAGCTTACAGAGCTACCTGCTTGATATAAATCTATGATTTGTTATTTGAATTCTTCTGAATATCGAATTCCATTTTTGGACATAGTTAAGACTTACCTTTCTTACTTGTATTGTGCTTTGTTAAACTCTCTAAACATTTTTTAATATTTTTACTTCTCAAAAATCCCCATTCCATAACACATAATACAGCGTTCCGTATTCTGCTACATTTCTCACAAAATATTCTACGAATTCAACTCAATCTTCTTCTCTATAGCCTTTTAGTATTTTACTCAATAGGTTCTCTAACTTTTCGTTTAACTGTTCTCTAGAAATATACTTAAAAACTCTGATATATAATAAGCTTCCCAATTGTAAACCAACTCCAAAAATAGGTTTACAATAAAACTAATCTTTGATATACTAAAAAAAACATTAAGAAATGAGGTATTTATTATCATGGAACGTACAATAACAAAAATAACAACTCAAGATATCGTTCATATTAGCATTTTTGCAGTTCTTATTGCACTTTGTTCCTGGATCTCAATTCCTACAGTAGTCCCATTTACACTACAAACAATGGGAGTATTTACTACTGTTGGCGTATTAGGAGGAAAAAAAGGCACCCTATCTGTTCTAATCTATATTCTTCTTGGTACAATTGGAGTTCCAGTTTTTGCTGGATTCACAGGAGGAATTCATAGTATCCTTGGCTTATCCGGTGGATATATTATAGGATTTTTATTTTCTGCTCTGCTTATGTGGGGAATGGAAAAGATCTTTGGAAGAAGTAGAATTGTATTAATTCTTTCAATGTTACTAGGTCTTCTCGTATGCTATGGATTTGGAACTCTATGGTTTCTGTTTATCTACACAGCGAAGAATGGCGCGATTGGAATTATCACAATTTTAGGATGGTGCGTGATTCCTTTTATCATACCAGATCTACTTAAAATCTTTGTATCTATATTTCTAACAGAACAATTGAAAAAAGCAATAAGGGAATAAAAATAAAGTTCTGAATCTTTCGGTTTCTCTAAATAATTCTTCCGCATCAATACAAATATGGACAGAAACCTACAAACTGGTCTCTGTCCATGGTAACAAATAAATTTTTCTATCTCTCTTCCATTCTTCTTATAGTTTTCTCAATTCATCCATCATTGCTGGTCTATTTCAATATTGAACCTTCCATTCTGTAACCATTTCTTCATCCCAGCTTTCAAATGTATTCGTTCCCTTTTTTAATAAAGAAACAGAATGTCGTATTTCATAAAATTTAAGCCAGTGGCTTATCAGATAATGCCCATCCTTCAATTACTCTTGCACCAATATCTCCGCCGTTATCCTTAAAATACACAAACTCCATTGTTTTTTGTTCGATCTTCTCCCCTGTGTCCAGATTTGTAATGAAAACTGTATAACGGATTGCTGCCCATTCATCCTGAATAAGCATGTTATCAAAATCACCCAACTCCATTGTGAAATGCCCGAACAGCATTTTCATCATATCTTTGTATTCTTGTAAAGTGAGCCTTTTACCATATACATTATAATGTGCGTCCGGCTCATATAAGATATCACACCATTCAATCCATGCTTCGTATCCATCATTCCAATTACCAAACCCATTTTCCAATCTATCTGCAATCTGCTCTTTAAAATTCATTTTCATTTCCACCTTTCATGTAATTATTAAGATCCTGATTTTGAATGTCCTTGATTCATAAATTATTTTTTATTAGTTACGTTTCTTTGAAATAATAACCCCCACAATAATCACTACTACTGCAATCAATACAACTACAATCCTTTTGCCATCTCTTTGTCCTCCTTGAATTTTTTGATTATGCACATATACTAGCATTAAATTTTTTGCTTTTTGTTTCCATATTGTTTAAGTATTATTAACTGCAAAACCCTATAAAAAAAGCCATCCAACACAATCGTGTTGAATGACTTTTTTCCTCTAACTCAATACAACAATTTATTTCCTTTTTCACATATTTCATAAATCTCATCATATTTTTCTTCTATGAGCGGTGTAAGTTTTTGTGTCTGCTTTCCCACAATTCCCTTAAGGATAACTCATTGCCGGATATCCAGTTGTAAAGCAATCCACAGTCATACATTTCTATTAATACCTCCTGATAGTAATATTACAGATCTGCTTTAAAGTCCAAAACATTAAAAATAGCTGTTTTCTTCTTTCTCCATTTTCATTTTAAGCTGTATTTCCATTCACCATTTTCTTTCACATAGTGAAATTCATTGATATCATCTTCTAGGAAAACTCTCAACATATCTGCCATGCCATCTGCTAGATTTCCTCTTTTCATTTCTTCCAATGACATCCATTTGACTTCCCCTTCCTCTGAAGACTTTAAATCTCCACCAAATCGATTTGTTTTATAAAATACTACCAAATATCTCGATCCATCTTCTCTCTCCCAGTCTTTCGTACCGCAAATTCTTGGTTTCTCTATCGTAAGTCCAGTTTCCTCATATACCTCACGAATTACGGAATCTACAAAGGATTCCCCTTTTTCAATATGTCCACCAGGAAAGGTAAGACCTCCCCACTTTTCATCTACCTTATCCTGCACTAAAACATTTCCTTTATCATCATATATCATACACATATTGGTCAGCGTTACCACTTCGGCTCGCATTATAGAACACCTCTTTTCTTTGCTTCTTCCATTAACTTTGGCTGTATTTCTGGATACGTCCATTCCTTTGGTAGCTTGTCTGTAATAACAATCTTTTCTATTTCACTATGTAATTCTGTTTCAAATGAGTTAATATCTGCATAATACAACATTCCGAAAGTTTCCTGCCCATTAAAATTGTCCTTTGCAATAACAGAATATACACAGACCGGTCGAATCTCAAAATCAACCGCTCCTGTTTCCTCGTATAATTCTCTTTTCGCCGTATCTAAAATAATCTCCCCAAGTTCTCTATGACCTCCTGGAACTTCCCATGTATTTCTATCTTTGTGCTGACAGAAAACATATTTATCTTCTGTTCTCCCAATGATTACTGCAAATTTTAATAATTTATCATCTACTTCATCATAAGAATTCACAACTGCCATGATATTTCCTCCATTCGTATCTGCAATTTTTTTATGCATTGCTATCTATCTACCTTCTCCAATATATATTAGCTCTAAAATTGCAAGCATTTTTCAAATATAGAAAACGGGAAGCCTTAATTTCACTGGCTTCCCGCTATTTTTAGTCTATTCAAATTCAATTGTTGCTGGTGGTTTTCCAGTGCAATCATAAAGCACTCGATTTACCCCTTTTACTTCATTGACAATTCTTCTTGTCACAACATTTAACACTTCCCAAGGAAGTTCTGCTGATTCCGCTGTCATGAAGTCTGATGTTGTAACTGCTCTTAATACAACTGCATAGTCGTATGTTCTTTCATCACCCATAGCACCTACGGATCTCATATTTGTTAATGCTGCAAAGTATTGTCCAAGTTCTTTGTCAACACCTGCTTTTGCAACTTCTTCACGATAGATGAAGTCTGCATCTTGTACGATACGTACTTTTTCTGGTGTTACTGCTCCGATAATACGGATTCCAAGTCCTGGTCCTGGGAATGGTTGACGATATACTAAGTATTCTGGAATTCCAAGTTCAAGACCTGCTCTTCTTACTTCGTCTTTGAATAAGTCACGAAGTGGTTCAATAATTTCTTTAAAATCTACATAGTCAGGAAGTCCTCCAACGTTGTGGTGGGATTTGATAACTGCAGATTTTCCAAGTCCAGATTCAATAACGTCTGGGTAAATGGTTCCTTGTACTAAGAAATCAACTGCTCCGATTTTCTTCGCTTCTTCTTCGAATACGCGAATGAATTCTTCACCAATAATTTTTCTCTTTGTTTCAGGATCTTCTACTCCTGCTAATTTCTCATAAAATCTATCTTGTGCATTTACACGAATAAAGTTTAAGTCATATGGTCCTTCTGGTCCAAATACAGCTTCTACTTCATCACCTTCATTTTTACGAAGTAAACCATGATCTACGAATACACAAGTAAGCTGTTTTCCTACTGCTTTTGCAAGCATAACAGCTGCAACAGAAGAGTCAACTCCACCGGATAATGCGCATAACACTTTACCGTTACCAACTTTTTCGCGAATCGCTTCAATCGTTCTTTCCACGAAAGAGTCCATCTGCCAATCTCCAGTACACTCACATACATTATATAAGAAGTTACGAATCATTTTTGTTCCTTCTTGTGTATGCATAACTTCTGGATGATATTGCACTGCATAAAATTTCTTTTCTGGAAGTTCCATTGCTGCTACTGGACAAACTGGTGTATGTCCTGTAATTGTAAAGCCTTCTGGTGCTTTTGCAATATAATCTGTATGGCTCATCCAGCAGATTGTATTTTCAGACACACCATCAAATAATTTTGATGTTGTATCAACAGCAACTTCTGTTTTTCCATATTCACTTACTGGAGCTGTTTCTACAGTTCCTCCAAGCATATAAGCCATTAACTGAGAACCATAGCAGATTCCAAGGATTGGAATTCCAAGTTCAAAAATTTCTTTTTCACATCTTGGAGAATCTTCTCCATACACACTATTTGGTCCGCCAGTAAAAATAATTCCTTTTGGATTCATCTCTTTGATTTTATCTAAGCTCAATGTATGTGGGTGAACTTCACAGTATACATTGCACTCTCTAACACGTCTAGCGATTAATTGATTATACTGACCACCAAAGTCAAGAACAATAATGTTTTCTTTCTCCACGAGTCTTCCTCCTAAATATATTTTAATGCAAATCAAAAGCACATTTCACGTTCTTCTCACACGGATAGATAAGTGTCAAATAACGATACTATCATCTTTATTCTACCTATATCTTTCATGAAAAAGAAAAATTTTATACTTCCCTCAGCTAAGAACATAAAAAGTGTAAAAATTCCTATTCTCATAATAATATAGATTCAAAGTTTATACAAGCAGAATCTATGTTTATCCTTCATTTTTTCCCATATTTACATAGGATTTGGGTTTTCCTTACAAAATTTTATGCTATTTTTTTATACTTTCCTTAAAATGGAAGCCTCTTTATCTCCATAGACTTCCTTCAATTCCATAAATATCAATTTCTATATTTTCAGGGTATTTTATAAGAATCACTTCTCTACTATCCATAAATAAAGTTTTATCTTGCATTTTTAATGGATCTACTACTATCTTGTAAAGTTTCGTAGCACTTTTTGGTAACACTATCTGAAAACATTTTTTTATCACTTTATTAAATTTTGATGAATTATTGTGAATGACAAATCTCATTCCATCTCTCTCAATACTGATAACTCCCATCAATTTTCCTTTTTCAAAATAGAATCCATCATCACTAAATCCTAACTTTATCATTTTTTTATGAAATTCTTTCACAGAGATCTGCTCTTTTTTATGGATTTTTCCATATTGAGCTTCATTTTTACTCTCATTTTTATTTTTCTTTTGATTCTTATCTTTTGTTTGATTTCTATCTCGATTTCCACTGTTATCTTTATTTCGATTTTTATTTTGATTTTTATATTTA
>OBXV01000857.1_pt1 | contig 10154 bp, 10 predicted proteins | sample 1495451 | NCBI WGS metagenome assembly OBXV01 (sample SAMEA2580178, study PRJEB22360) | human gut metagenome | biome: human gut; feature: human-associated habitat; material: faeces | place: Denmark | collected 2008/2010
TTCTGCATGTTCTTTTTGCTTTTTTCTCATTACAGTTCCTCCTTTCTGCTATGGAACATCTTATTAATCGTACCCACCAATAAAATACCAAGAAGTATCTGGATCACACCTGCTGCATTTCCTCTTGCAAAATTTAGCCTCTCACTTCCGAGCGCTGTTTTATAAACATAATAACTCAAGCTATATGTTGCGTTATCCGGCCCGCCTCCACTAATTAATGCAATTTCATTATAGAGTAAAAGTCCATAGTTAGCTGCAATCACCGCTACTGTACCAATCATTGGTTTGAGTAATGGAAGAGTAATTTTCAGATCAATCTGTAGTCCGCTTGCCCCGTCCACCTTTGCCGCTTCATAGATTGCCGTATCAATAGAAAATATCTGTGTAAGCAATAGTAAACAAGAAGATCCTCCAAATAGTATAAACGCAAATGTCACTCCCCAAAAAGCCCATTTTTCGTCTGCTAATACACTTACATCGCTTCCTGGCATAAACCAATTACATATCTCTGTAATTACTCCTCTTGACGGACTATATAAATTTAAAAAAATTAACCCAATTGCTGCTGTTGAAATAATGTTTGGTATTACAAACATATTTCGTGTAAATCTCCAGCCTCTCTCTTTTTTCGACAACACTAGAGAAACTACTACTGCCCAAGGTACCTGTATTATAAGAGTCAATGCTACCCATTTTAAAGAATTCAATAACGCCATCTGGAAATTTTTATCCATCGTGAACATCTTGATATAATTATCAAACATTTGCTTCCACCCAAGAAATTCCGGAGCCACAAAATTCTTCGAATTCCACTCGCAAAATGACGTAGCAAAGATATTCAAAAGTGGATATGCATAAATTATTCCGAACAGGATGACTGCTGGAAGCAGGAACACAATGATAAATATACTACGCTTACTTAACTTTCTCCTATTTCTATTCATATCTATCCTTTCTTTCATAAAATCGGGGACTATCTAAGACAGTCCCCGATTCTTACACATTTTACCCATTCGCGCATTTTTTCACTGGTTCGTCGTAGACGTCAGTTTACTCAGCCGCAAGTACCTGATCCAATTCTGCTGCTACATCTTCCGCTGTCTTGGAACCATCTTTAAGTCCTGCATATTTATTCTGAATCTCGCCTTCCATATCTCCAAAGGTATTTCCCCAGCCAAGCACCTGAACATCTGCATTTTGTAGTGTCTGGCAAGCCTGAACAAGAAGTTTTCCTTCCGGACTCTCTACTTCTGCCGCTGCTTTATCATAATCAAGTGCTGTACTTGGAACCATTCCAATTCCATTTTCAACAATTCTTGCTGCGATCTCAGGACTTGTCATATATTTGATAAATTCAATACAAATCTTTTTCTGCTCGTCTGTCAGTTTATCTGACACAACATAACCACAGCCTCCTGAAAGAAGCCCAGCTGTTTTTCCATCGTTTGTCGGGAATACAGCAGGTTTGATATTCTCGATTCCTGCTTCACAATCTGCAAAATCCCCCGTTGCCCATACGCCGTTGAAAAGCATTGCGGAATCACCACTTATAAAGTCTTCTGTATATTGGTTGTCATCATCTCCTCCAGGTCCAAAATGTGCAGCATCAATTTTTTGAAGAACATTATTTTGTAAGAAATCCATTGTACCAATAAAGGTAGGATCATCAAAACTCTTCGCAGAACCACCGTTTGCATAGAACTTTCTTGAATCTTCATCCCGCTGTGAATAACCTGCTGCCAGAATGTTTGTTGGCCATCCTGCATTAAGACTAAATGGTGAAATTCCAGCATCTGATAATTTGTCTACTGCTTCATCAAAATCTGCCCATGATGTCCATTTGTCAGGTGTTGTAGCTCCGGCTTTATCAAACAGCGCTTGATTATACCAGAATCCTACTCCTTCAATCTGTTCTCTCACTGTATAAATCTTTCCATCTTCCGTCAGGTTCTGATCATAACATACACCCACACCAGCTTTCAGATCTTCATCTTTATCCAAGTAGGGTTTTAAATCCATAATCATATCTGCACTCGCAGCAGCATCTGTAATATCCCATCCGCCGAAATCCGCAATATCATAAAACTCTCCTGCACTTAAATCATTGAGTGCAGTATTGTAAATTCCCTCTGCCCCACTCTGGTCTGCTTTAATTACAAAATTAAATTCATCTTTGTGCATTTCCGCAAACTCTTCATAAATCTTTCTCATCTCTGCCGCTGGAGCCCATTCGGTTTCATCCTGATAATATCCATGTGTAAATGTAACTGTCGGAAGTTCATTATCTGCTTCCTTTCCTCCACCTTTTTCTTTTTCTCCACATCCCGTAAGTGCCATTGAGCCGATGCATGTTGCAGCCAGAAGCAAGCTAATCAGTTTTTTCTTTTTCATTCCAGTTCCTCCTTGATCCATTTCTTATAATTCTATTGTAGATTTAGTATATCTCTATATCTGTGCACATTAAATAAACAGAACCATTTATTTCCTTATATTTTTTTGTCAGTTTTGTTGATTTCTATGTATTTTATTACATTTTTTTGACCTGTCGTCTCAAAAAAGACTGACAGGTCAAAAATGTGAAACCTTCATAAATGCCATTCCTATTTTCTTTCAAACTGTTGTTTCAAAAACAGATGAAACTGCATTGTGCCACCACCTAATCTTTTCACCTCCTCCGGTCTTTCTGCATCTATTTCTGAGACATCGTAAAATTCAGCAATTCTAGTTTTTTCTGTAATCATATAAGCATCACTTCCGGGAATCTCTTTATCCAGATATATGAATTCGTCTCCCCAGAAACAACATTCTTTCATATTGATGTTTTCAGGTTTTAATACATTCTCCACAAAGTAATCCACATTATCACTTTTGGTCGTCAAACCTGCCTCCAAGTACTTTGCGTCCGTAGTCGCTTTAATTGTTATCCCATTTTTCTTTCCAAAATCTTCTGCCAACTTCATAAGCTCTATAAGCCCTTCTCTTATACCATGCTTATGCAAAATATCTTGAAGCATTTCAGTTTCACCTTCCTGAAGGAATAAATTATCACTACGATCATGGTTTACCATCAAATCCAATTTGCAGTAATTTGGTCTCGTAAAAACAATGTCCGAATCTAACCCATACTCTCGCAATAGATGTTGATGCAGTAAAAATACACTCCCATGAATTTTTAATTTTTCTTCTTGTGACGGGAGAAAGTCCTTATGCAACAGTGGCTTTCCTTCTTTAAATGAATAATTATGAGCGCCACGTCCCAATCCAAGATAAAGATTGCCAAGTTCCTGCTTTGTAAAATATTCGTGTAGTTTTCCATCTGCTATCTTGTCATATGTTGTTCCACTGATAATAATCATCTTCACATCTTTAGAAAGTAATTTTTTCATCAGTTCTACGACTGAATCCACGGGTTCTTTTCTACTTTTTACCGCTGTTCCATCCCAATCAAAAAAAATGGCTTTATACTGCATTTATTTTCCCTCCCGATTCTCCATCTGTATTTTTAATGTACTTCCGGCAGAGCATGTATATATATTTCCCATATATGTCACCCGGAGTTCTTTTGCTGCGTCTTCACCTATTATTTTCAATATATCTTTCGTGATTTCCACACGATATCTGCTTCCGCCATAGTTGAATCGAAACTTTAATTTTCTCCACTTTTCAGGCAAATGCGGACTAAAATGGACACCATCTTCTTCTGCTTCCAGTCCTGCAAACCCCTGCGTCAAAACCATCCATGTTCCCCCATTTGCCGCGGGATGGGTACCACCAATATACAAGTCTCCCAGATATAATTTGTAGTCTCCAGTCAAGTCAATCTGCGCAGCTTTCATTAAATATTGATAGGCCCACTCTGTTTTTCCTATCTGCGCAGCCAGCAGAGCATATATACAGGTATGTATTTTTATATCCAAATCCTTATCCGCAGTCACTTGATATCTCATCACCAAAAGATGAATATCTTCTAAACTAGCAAATCTTTCTGCTTCTACAGTAATTCTTTGTCCATCTTCTGTCGAAAACACGGTCTTTCTTCTATGTATACCAGTGTCAAAGTGAAGTTCCTGAACGTGTTTTTCAATTTTTGTTTCTAACACGGAAAGTTTTTTTTCCTCATATTCTACCCAAGTGTAGAGTCCGTTTGGCACATTTACTGGTTCCCTCCAGCCGTTACCATTATCATCAAATATACCTTCCACACATTTGCAATGATCTGATCACTCTTTTCTTGATCCCCCGGAACTATAGCGTAATAAAAATCTGTTATATATTCGCCGCTATTTCGGAAAAGATAGACACAATCCACCAACGGCATTCCTTCATCCCCACGGTTAGACGAATTATTGATATCCACAGCCTCTGAAAATGCTTGTCTAACTTTTTCCAAACTGTATGTATTCCCTCCATCTCTCAAATACTCCATTAATAGTTCTGAGGAGCGCAATTCATTCAGGACTTCTGTCATATATTCCATTCTTTTTTCTATATTTTCTCCTGCTTCTTTCAAGAAAAAATCCAAATCATGGTCAATATATTTTCCTATTACCCAACTGACAGAACAAATAAACAATACTCCACATAACAGGAAACTAACCAAAGCAATCCCCACATTAATTTCTAACATCCTGATTCGCAGAGAATATTTCTTTTTATCCTTTTCCTCTTTCTTCATCTCACACCCTATTTTGCATCAAGTTCTTCTAACATTTTATTCAACTTAGAACCATTACTCATACTTTGTTCCAAATAATCATCCACAACCTTCCATTTGTCATATTCCCATGCACTGGTAATCGTTTTTATCTGTTCATCACCTTTATTAACTGCATCAACTGCCTTGCTTAAAAGTTTCACATTATTCGGAAGATCATTCATACCTATTTTAGGGTTACACGGAGCCTGGCCTGTCTCTAAAACAATTCTCTTTTGCACTTCATCACTAAGCATATACTTAAGAAAACGTATACACGCTTCCTCTTTCTTTTTATCCTGCTGTTTTGCCAAAACATACCCCGAAGGAGGTGAAACGTAACTAATACTACGTCCATCATTTGAAGGGTAAGCAGCACAATCATAATCATCGCTTAGCTTACTTTGTTCCAACGCTTCTGATTCCCATACTCCATTAAAGTAAATCACCGTCTTTCCTTCAATAAATCGCTGCCGAGCACTCTCTATATTCTCTACCGGACAGGAGTACTGATTCAATCGTGCCAGATCTGCAACAACATGTTCTACGGCTTCTTTATTTATTCCATTTACAGGATCTTGTGCTGATGCCAACCCCGATTGGCCATCCCCTGCAAGCCTTGCTAAAAATAAAAATTCTGTCAATTGTTCTTCTTCAAGTGAAAATACCGAAATATCTTGTCCTGACTGATCAATCCAGTTCTGAAGTTTCTCCACCATATTCATAAAATCATCCCATGTTTTGGGTATACTTATATTTCCCTCTTTGTCCAATACCCCCGCCTCTTCCAAATACTTTTTATTATACCAATATCCACTTAATTCCAAAGCATCTGGAATCGTATATATCCTTCCATCATCAGTTTCCCATGTTTCAAATACAGAAGGATGAATTTGTCTTTTCCATTCAGGATCTGCCTCTAAATACGGCATTAAATTTAAAGCCATTCCAGCCTTTATCGCATTATCCACATAATAAGACAGACTGTTTGTACTGACAATATCCGGAATTTCTCCCACTGCAAGCATATCATTTGCTTTCTCTACTGCAATTTCATTATTCATATATTCAATACAGTTTAGCTTAATATCCGGATTTTTCTCTGAAAAACCATTGTATATTTCCTGCATCATCTTATAGCTTTCCAGCGTTCCTCCATACCCATGCACAAGGGTAATCTCTACACATTCCTGTTCTTCTTTTTTACTACATCCTCCAATTATTATCATACATACAATGATTATTACTGCTTCAAAATATCTTTTCCAATTTCTAAATACCCTCATGAAGTCCTTCCTCTAAACTCCCTAAAATCAATTATTTTTGCATATTGTCTTGATTCTTCTGCTGCCAATGCCATAAGATGACTGTCTACCGAAACGGAAACGTCAGTCGTCCTGATCCCTTTTCCATCATTAGCGATCAAAGCAGTAAATTCTCTCATCATTGCAGTATCGCTTCCACTGTGCCCTCCTTCGGGTGTATGTACTTGAATATTGGTTCGGCTGCCTGAGACAAAATCATCCACGATAATTTCTCCTTTTTCCATGTTTCCCCATATCTGGCCTTTTGTTCCCATAAGCAAAATCTCCCTAAAACATTCCTTCGAAAAAGCTGACATCGTGAAATCTGCCCGTACCCCATTTTCAAACTCAATATTAACAATCTGATGGTCACATACATTATTATCACAGTAAAATACGCATCTTCCATAAGGGCCAGATGCCAGTTTCTCCATTACCCTGTCTGAATCTATCTCTTCACTTACTGCATAGATCAATTTATCTTCAACCGCTTTTGGATGTTCCAAATAAAATCGCGGAGCATAGTAGGGGCATGATTCCATATGAGGGCATCCATCCATACAATACTTTGGCGCCTCATTTGGAGCATTCTCGGTCCTGAAAAATGTTAGATCACCAAAAGATTGTATCTTAGAGCAGCGGCTTCCTGCAAGCCAAAGAAGAATATCCAGATCATGGCAACATTTTGCCATAATAATCGGACATGAAAGTTCTTTGTTCCTCCAGTTTCCTCTTACAAAACTATGTGCGTAATGCCAAAAACCAACATTCTCGGTATGCCTTATGTTAATCAATTTTCCGATAATCTCTTCTTGAAGCAGACTCTTTATCTTCTTAAAAAACGGAGAGTATCTTAGGACATGGCATACTGACAGAACTCTGTCATATTCGGCAGCCGCTTTTTCCATAAGCAACATTTCTTCTCGTTCTACTGACATCGGTTTTTCGCACAGTACATGGTATCCCTTGCGGAGCGCCAGCATAACCGGTTCAAAGTGCTCATGATCTTGAGTGCACACTAAAACACAGTCTGCAAACTTAGGTCGTTCCAGGACTTCTTTGTAATCTTTAAAACAAAATTCATCCGAAATTTCATACTCTTTTGCAAAGGATTCTCTGCGTACATCATTAGGTTCTGCCACAGCTTTAATACGAAAATTGGCGGGATATTCTTTTGCGTATGTTGCATATGCTTTCGCGCCTCTAAGTCCCGCGCCGATTAAAATTGCAGTCACTTGATACATAATTCCACTCCTTATCATTCTTAAATAATTTCTTCCATCTCCGCTCTTCCTTACTTATATAACGGCCCATATGTAGCACACGCCCGATAATCCTGTCCTTCTTTATCCATCCCAAAAGCATTCCAAACAGCAGGACGGAATATTTTTTCTTCTGGTACATTATGCATGGAAACAGGAATACGTAATATGGAACAAAGGGTAATCAAATCCGCTCCTATATGTCCATAGCTGATGGCTCCATGGTTCGCTCCCCAATTGTTCATTACATCATAGGCAGTCTTAAAAACTCCCTCTCCCGTAACTCTCGGTACAAACCAGGTACATGGCCAAGTGTAATCCGTTCGTTTCCAGAGAATATCTGATACTTTTTCTGGAAGATTTACTGTCCATCCTTCCGCAATCTGCACTGTTGGCCCTAATCCCTTTACTAAGTTAAGACGCATAATAGTCACTGGCATCTCAGAATCCGTTAAAAACGAGAAGAATATCCCCCACCACGGAAATATCCAAAATCCGCCGGATTCCATGTCACAGCTTCCATGATCCTATCCTGATCGTTTTCTGTAATATCAAACCACTGTTTCATTACAGCATTTCCACTTTCGTCCTTTACTGCACCACTGGCATCCAAACATGCTGCACCAGAATTAATCAAATGTATAAATCCTGATGACTCTTTCGCCTTCCCTTCCAGCTGATATCCTGTAGCTTTTTCCACTGCTTCAGGACTCCAGTAAGTCCGTACATCCGCAAAAATCTGTGCACGATTTGTAAGGAGTTTCATGAACATCATACCCAAACCGTTTAGCACATCATTTTCTGTTGCCAAAATATACGGCTCTCTTGCCCCATTCCAGTCAAATGAAGTATTTAAAAGAGCTTCTGCAAAATCTGCATTGGGGTAAAAATCTGTCCACTGTCTCTGTCCCTGGAATCCTGCAGCAAGTGCATTATGTCCACACTGTTCTTCTTCACATCCTTTCGGAAGATTTTCGTTTCCATTCATCAGATCTTTAATAATACACATCATCTTGACTACAAATTCCCAATCTTGATCCTTCTCTTCTCTTGTTTTTTGTGTTTCTAGTGGATTTTTATCAAAACCTTCCCTGCAGTGTTTTTTTGTCCAGGAAAGTGCCTTCAGAAATTCTTTTTCATCATAAATCCCCTCTTCCATACGACGAATAATTTCAACTTCATCAACAGATTCCACACGCATTCCAAGATATGATTCGATAAAATCATGATCAATGATAGATCCTCCGATTCCCATACACATAGAACCTATCTGAAGATAAGATTTTCCTCTCATAGTAGCTGCAGCTATTGCCGCCCTGCCAAAACGAAGCAATTTTTCTTTGACATCTTCTGGAATCTCCTTTGCATCAGCATTTTGTACATCATGACCGTAAATTCCAAAGGCCGGAAGCCCCTTTTGAGCATGGGTTGCCAATACACTTGCTACATATACCGCGCCTGGTCGTTCCGTTCCGTTGAATCCCCAAACTGCTTTAATAGTTGAGGCATCCATATCCATGGTTTCTGCCCCGTAGCACCAACAAGGCGTGACGGTTAGTGTAATTTCTACTCCCTCTTTTCTAAACTTGTCTGCGCAGTCGGCAGCCTCAGCTACGCCACCAATAGTCGTATCCGCAATCACAGTCTTTACGGCCTCTCCGTTAGAATATTTCAGATTGTTTTCAAAGAGCTCTGCTGCTGCACGAGCCATTTTCATTGTCTGTTCTTCTAAAGTTTCACGCACATTTAGATATCCTCTTCTACCATCAATCGTGGGACGTATTCCAATAACCGGATAACTGCCAATCAATCTGTTTTTTCCCATATTTGCACCTCCAAATCTTCTTATATTCACATTATAAGTTTGCGTTTCCCCTATTTCCTGTGATATAATTGCAAAAAATGGGATAATATTCACTTTTTGGAGGTAACATGCACTATTTGGATTATAATGAAAAAAGACAACATGGAACTAACGACTTTCCCCTCGCTTATTATGATATTGACCAACATCATCCCCGTTATACAATGCCATTTCATTGGCATCAAGAAACTGAACTTCTACATATATGTAAAGGTAATATGCGAATCTACCTTAATGACAAAGAATTCCTTGCTCATGCCGGGGATCTGATTTATATTGCAGGAGGGGTAATTCACGGAGGGGAACCTGAAAACTGTATCTATGAATGTCTTGTGTTTGATCCTACTACACTTTTAATGCATACCCATGCAGTGCGTCAATATCTGAGAAAAACCGAATATGAACAGTTCTCCATACACGAACATTTTAGTTGCCTATCTTCTGATCTATCAGTCTGTCTTCATTCTCTGTTCTCCGCAGCCCGAATCCGTTTTTCTGGTTGGGAAATGAGTGTTCTTGGTGGACTATTCCAATTTTATGGCATTCTCTTTCGTGAAGGTTATTTTAAAAAAAAGACAGATACGCCCGTACGTATCCGTCATCTAAAAATCCAACAGTTAAAACCTGTTTTAGAATACATAGAAGGCAATTACTCTCAACCAATTACTTTAGATACTCTTTCCCGAATTGCCGGTATGTCCCCAAAATATTTCTGTCGTATATTTCGTACTGTCATTCACCGTACGCCTATCGACTATCTCAACTATTATCGTATTGAAAAGGCTTGCTATTTATTAGAAACAGAAGATCTTTCTATCACAGAAGTCGCTTATCATTGCGGTTTTAATGATAGCAGTTATTTTATCAGATGTTTCAAAAAATATAAGCAAATCACTCCAACAAAATACTTAAAAAAACAATAAGAAAATTGTTCTGTATCAATATAATTATGAATTGTATGGAAGGCCTCGCATCCTTATCAGGTATATAAAAGCTGCCCTATGCATTCAATAAACTCATATATGCCCCTT
>OBXV01000863.1_pt1 | contig 10112 bp, 6 predicted proteins | sample 1495451 | NCBI WGS metagenome assembly OBXV01 (sample SAMEA2580178, study PRJEB22360) | human gut metagenome | biome: human gut; feature: human-associated habitat; material: faeces | place: Denmark | collected 2008/2010
TAACTCACCTTCTTTATAGCTTCTTCATTTCTTGTAACCATTAATCTATAATTTTTTAAATCCAATCTCACGCATTGCGAACTTTTGTTGCCACCTAGTACCAACTTCTAAAATAACTATCCTAATTTTATTCGTCTTTTTGCTCTCAAATGTCACGCTTTGTTTTTCTATCTCTTCTTGCTCCGTTTTCCAGCCAATTTCAAACACTTCTTCATTATTAGCAGAAGGATTGTTTATTGCTTCCCATCGTTGCATCTGTTCATTCCACACTTGTAATTTTACTTTATGAATTCCTTGAGAAGCCCCAAAATTGGTATAAAAATCTACTCCTCTTATTTCCACTTCTTTTTGAAAATCATAGGTGATAGCTACTTTTCCTTCTTTCATATTTTTTACTGTTGTTGCATCTGCCACAAACTCTCCACTTTTTCCGCTATCACTGCTATCTCCATCAAACAACAATTCTAAAGCATGATTGCTCTTTTCTACTAGACCTTCAGAAGAATAAGGAATAAAAACAGGATGAATTGTCATCGTCGTCTTTTGATGAACCGATGGTACATCTCCAACTTTTATCACTTCATGACCTGCTTTTAATTGTGCGATCTCTTCTTGTGTAATCTCTTCCCAAAATACAGGTTCTTGTGTTTCTATTCCATCATTCCATGTCACATGGACATAAGATTTTGTTCCCATCAGATTTTTTTCTGTATAAACACCTGTTTCCGTCTGATAAGTTTTCAATTTCACTTCATTTTGAGGAATTCTAACATCTTCTGAACGGATATTTGTCACTTTTAATTCGGACTTTGGAAGCGCTTTTTGCCCTTGTGGCAGTTTTTTATACACTCTTACATAGTCAATATCCATCGTATTCGGATATGGCATCCATTCCCAATTTCCTGTCCATGCCCCTTGCTGCCGTTTTTCATAAAGCGAAATCAATTGGATCATTGGATATTTAATATTCACATTCACTTCTGTATACTTTTCTCCATCCACATAGAAAATAATTTTATCTGGATAGTTTCCTGCTCCCGTTCCTTGTTGCCAATCAAACCCATACACATGATATTCATTATTAAAGTCTTTATTTGCAAACGTTTTGGCTACCGGTCTCCCATTAAAGACATTGCTATCATTCCACTCATGAACGGCTGGAGGTACTGTTTTATCATTCCTTCCCAGGACTTCAAAAATATCAATTTCTGCGCTTTCTTCTGGAACATCTTCAAATCCTAATAACCACCATGCACTATGACGAGCCGAACCAGATTGTCCCTTCATACGCATCTCATAGTATCCATACTGGTTAATATGTGTCAGTTGTGTATCCTCTGGATTTCTTACAATATTGTTTCGATTCCAATTATGAAGTCCATTTCTTTGTCCTGTTGTAAATCCACTAATTACCGTTGCACCATCAAACTCAGGACACCAAGGTTTTGTTTCCTCATTAATTTGCAAACTCATAATTCCATCTTCCATTTTTCTTCCTTGTGTTTCTTCAAAGGTGGTGCTCCAAGAAGATAAGTAGCGATCCACCCATTTTGTAGTATCCAACTCAGAACCATCGAACTCTTCATCAAAAATCAAACGATATCCTTCCTTTTCTTTCTCATTTGCTGGTGTATGATGTCCAAATCTTGCCTGCAATACGAACTGATTTCCAAGCTTTTCACGCACATCACTCGGGATCTTTGAAAGATTTAAAGGGAAAATTCCCTCATATTTTGTTTCTTGACCACTCACACCCCAATACCAACCTAAAAAGTCGTATCCTTCCTTTATGGGGTTAGCGGGAACTTCCTCTTTTTGAATTGTATCAGAAAAAGTTCTTTTTAGCACACTTACTTCTTTCCCATCTACTTCAAACTTTACATCAATTTCTTTTTCATTTGTATCGTTTGTCATTGGTTCTTTCGTATCCTCTGTTTGTATTCTCGTTTCCGCAAATACATAATATCCACTTGGAACTGCTATTGCCATAGCAGTCGCCATACAGAATGCTACTAACCCTTTTTTTCTCATTTTATGCCTCCTTATACTTTCAACCTTTTACTGCACCTGCTACTACACCCTCAATAATTTGTTTTTGCATAATCAAGTAGAAAATAACTAATGGTAATGTTGTCATAACAAGCATTGGGAAAAAGGACGTCCAATCAGTAGAAAACGGTCCTACATTTTTATAAACTTGTTGAAGCAATACCTGCTTTTCTGGTGATTGCAAAAATAATAATGGTGTCATAAAATCGTTCCAAATCGCTAGAGTATCCAAAATTGCAACTGTTGATACAATTGGTTTTAGAAGTGGAAAAATAATTCTCCAATAACATTGGAAAGTACCACATCCATCAATTAATGCTGCTTCTTCCATTTCAATTGGAACAATATTAATAAAACCTCGCATCAAGAAAATAGAAAGAGGAAGATTAATACAAAATACATCCACTAAAATAACACCCATATGCGTATTCATTAAGTTCATACCAGAAATAATTTTATATAATGGAATAATAGAGATTTGGAATGGAATAATCAAACCTACCAAAAACACAGAATACATAATTTTAAAAATTTTTTTCTTACTTCTTGCAACAACATAAGCCGCCATTGATGCAAAAACAACTAATAATACAACAGAACATATTGTAATAATTAAGTTATTTTTTAGCGCCTGCCCATAATTCATCGCTTTGATAGCTTTTATGTAGTTATCAAATGTAAAATGAATAGGAAATCCTAATGGACTTGCTACCGCCTCCGCTGGGGTTTTAAATGTTGTAACTAATAGATAATAAATTGGAAGTAACATAATGAGCGTCACTGCCAGCAAAAAAATTCCATATCCTCCACGTTTAAATAGATTCTTTTTCTTCATGTTTGAATTGCTCCTTCCCATTTATTTAAGAAAAACGTAACTACTTTTGAGAACACAAATACAACAACAAAGAAAACAACGGCAAATGCGCAAGCATAAGCAGTTCTTCCACTATTAAATCCCTCTCGAATTAAAGTAGTCATAATCGTCTCTGTTGCATACCCAGGACCACCTTTTGTCATAACAAAAACGGCATCAAACATTTTCATACCACCAATTAAACTCATTAACACATTAAATGATGTGGCTGGATATAAAAGGGGAAGTGTCACCCTAAAAAACTTTTGAATTGCTGTTGCCCCATCAATATCTGCCGCTTCATAAAGAGAATCATCAATACTCTTTAAGTTGGCAATGTAAATTACCATAGACCACCCTGTCCATTGCCATACTTGGGTTGCCAATACAGAATACAATGCAATATGACTATTCCCTAGCCAGTTGACAGGTTTCCCTCCAAAAAATTGAATGATACTATTTAACAATCCTCCATCTGCTGATGTCATAATATATTGGAACAAATATCCCACCACCATAATACTTAAAACAGCTGGAAGGAAAGTAATCGCCTTTACAAACTTGGCTCCTTTTGTTTTTTTATTTAACAAAACAGCAAGTACAATTGCTAAGGCATTTTGAATGATTGTGATCAAAATAGCATAAACAACAGAGTGCTGAATTGCAGCAACCGTCTTTACATCTGAAAATAGCTTTTGGAAATTTCTTAGTCCAATAAATGTGATCTCTTGGCTATATACAGACCAGTTTGTCACACTATACATAAAGCTCATAATGGTTGGAACGATAAATAATACGATAAATCCAACAAAAGCAGGAAGTATCATAAAAAAATACACTAGATTTTTTCTTTTATTATTCATATTTCTCCCGTCTTTCTTCAACTTCGTCTTGTTTTCTTCTTTTGCCTCTTAATTGTTAGAAAAATTTCTTCTTATAAATGATAGGAAAAATGGTATGCCTAGACTTCAAGACATCCCATTTTCTATACAGGATCTTTTACCCTAATGTTTCTAACAAGTCTTTATTTGTTGTATCAGCATCTTTTAATGCTTGCTCTACAGTTTTTGTCCCTGCTAAAACTTCTTGCAAAGATTTTCCATATGCTTCTGTTACCGCATTTCCATTTGTCCACACTGCTGTCCAAGGTGCATATACATGACCTGCCTTAAAGGCTTCTTCACATTCTGTATAAATATCACCTAAATCAACCTCGACACCTTCCACAAAAGAACTTCCTGCATTATCTTTTACAAGTGCTTGCTGTGCTTCTTCTGTTGCTGTTAGCTCTAATACCTTTAATGCTTCTTCCACATGTTCTGATTTCGCATTAATACCAAAGGCAGAACCTGGACCTCCCACTAACCATCCTGGTTCATCTGCACTCTTGCCTGGGATTGGGAACATTCCAAAGTCAAGATCTGGATTTTTTTCTTTGATTGTATCCACTGCCCATGGTCCACATTCCCACATTGCTGCTTTTTCTGTTGCAAATTCATCCAATGCTTGATCATAGCTTAACCCTAACATATCTTGTGTCAAATATCCTGACTCGATAAGCTTATACCATTCTTGTACCGCTGGTAACCAAGCTTCTGCTAAAGAAGATTCTCCTTCATTAAACTTTTCATCAAATGTTTTATTTGCTTCATCAGAATAAAATTCATTATTAACAAGTGCAATACTCTGCTTCATCATCGGTTCATAGGACTGGGCTCCCATTGTCTGCGCTTTTATACCTTTATCTTGAAGCTTTTTATGTACTGCTAAAAATTCATCCCATGTCTTTGGAACTTCAATCCCATTATCTGCAAACATTTTCTTATTATAGAAAATTCCTTCATACCATGACTGTAATGGTGTTGCATAAACTTTTCCATTAACCGTATATGGTTGAAGTCCTGAATCGGTATATTTACTGATAAATTCTTGTTCCGATAAATCCAATAAATAATTTGCATTTGCAAGAAGTCTTGTCTGTCCTCCAAGTTCTATGATATCTGGCCCTTCTCCTGCCTGCAATTGAGAGTTCAATACATTATCAAAGTTATCTTGTGCTACAAATTCAAATTCAATTTCAATATTTGGCAATTTTTCATCCAAATATTTTAAATACGTTGCTCGAATCGATTGTGCATTGTATCCCATCATCCTTAACTTAACAACACCTCCATCCTCCTTTGCAGTGTCCTTTTCCTTTGAATTACTGTTACCACATCCTGCTAAACTTCCAACGATCATACAACTACATAACAGGCTTGCAATCGCTTTTTTTGTAAAATTTTTTCTCATATTTTTTCTCATATTTTTCCTCCGTTCTTGTTCATTTTTTATGATACACTTATTATATCTTCTTCTTTCTTATAGATAAATTAACAATCTTCTTATCTTATAAAAAAAAATTACTGTATCATATCAAATACGATACAGTAACTTTTTCTATGTCATAAAATATATAATAATATTACGATTCTCTATTCTTTTTTTCCAAAACAATTGGAACTCCTGCTTTTGATTCGAAAAACTCTCTCTTGCCATCTGATATGATTTCTTTCTTATCATAAATCCATGTTCCTTTTGGAATGTAAACTTCTCTACCCATTTTCCCTTTTTCGTAGACAGGCGCGACTAAATACTTATCCCCTAACATAAACTGATCGATGATCTCTTCCACACCTTCCATTGGAAATTCATATGCCATATAGCGAATTAGCGGTTCTCCTCCCTTTACACACTTTTCTAACTGCTCCATAATATAAGAAATATACGATTCTCTCATTTGAATACTTCTTAAAATTGCTTCAAAGTTTTCTTTCTTCAACACCCGAAATGGTGCAGCTGAAAACTGCATAGCTGGCATTAAACACGCAATCTCTGCATGACGAACAAAAAGTTCTTCATCCAGTCCACTTCCTTCCATGTTTTGGAAATTCAGATATTCTCCGCCCCCAATCATATCGGGACAACCATAAGGATGACCTGTAATTCCTTGAAGCAATATATCAGGAATCAAAGATGCTATTCCTTCTGTTCCCCATGAATGTTCTTTATCACAAAGTCTTTGTAATAAAGCGTATCCGCCCGCTTGGACTGTCACTCGATATTCATTAAATGGATATTGTTCTCCAAACTCTGCCCACAACTGACATTGCTCATCTGGTTTCACATTTCCATAGGTTACATTATCCCTTCTATAATAAACGCTATCACCTGCATCAAATTTAAATCCATCTATACCAAGTTTTTGTAGGGCATCTAATTGTTCTTTCATCCACTGAACTGCTTTTGGATTGGAAAAATCTAATACAGCCGAATATCCATTCCACCACTTTGCAATATAACTCGTTCCATCTTGTTCCTTTACTAAAATGTCAAGTTTTTGTGCCTCTCGAAATTTCACTGTATCTGCTGAAATATAAGGACATACCCATACCATCACTTGAAATCCCATATTATGTAGTTCTTTTAACATCCCCTTTGGATCTTCAAATTTTCCACAATGAAATCTCCAATCCCCATAATATTCTGACCAGCCATCATCAATCATTAAAGTTCCTGCTGGCATACCTGATGCTAAAATCTTTTTCGCATATTCCAAAATATCTTTTTGATTTTGAAAAAAGGTCAATTCAATCCATGTATTATAAATCACTTGTTCAAATAACTCTCTTGCTGGCATAGAAGAATGAAATGGAAAATAGTTTTTCATGGCATAAAGATATGCCTCCTTTAAATTTCCTCCTGTTTCTTTTAGAATACAAATATCAGGAACAACAATCATTCCATTCTTAAATTCTGCCAAAAATCCTTTCTCTGCCCAAATAACTCGTCCCTTTGTAGAAAGAAACAATGGCATAGCTTGGTTCGGAGTTTTATTATAGGTAAAGTCGATGATCTCGTTACTTTTCTCATGCAACGGCATTTTTATCCCATATTTCACACAACTTCCATACCAAAATTCATGTTCCCAAACTTTAATCTGCATTTTTTACCTCCTCAAATTTTATAATGTCATATTCTGACTATCACTATACAAAATTTCTTTTTTAGAGGAAAGCAAAAAAATTATGATTTTCTATCACTATATTATCGTTTACTCTCTCGATATTCATTTGGTGTTACATTCTCTAACTTTTTAAATATTTTTGAAAAATAACTTGGATTATCATATCCTACTTGAAATGCAATTTCATATGTTTTCATATCTGTCTCTTCTAATAACTGCTTCGCATATTTTAATCTTACCTGTGTTAAATAATTCCATGGACTTATCCCAACCTCTCTTTTAAAAAGATAACAAAAATAGTTTTTACTGACAGCGATTGTATCGCTAATCTCTTCTAATGATAAATTTTTATTATAATTTGTTTCTATCATTTTTAAGCTCTCCTCCACTGGTTTACTAAATGTTTTTTCCACTCCACCAATAGAAATTTTTTTTAAAAAAGAAATAGCATCATCCATCAATGTTTTTAACTCTTTTAACGAATCATATTTCTTTAGCTCTTCATAAGATAAATTATATAATTCCAAATTTTCTTCTAACGTCGCTTTTGACACCTCTACCTCTAAAGACTTTTTAATAAAATACAAAACTTTGGAACAAAATTCATAAATATCATATAGTCCATCTGGTTGATAAATAGTAGAAATCTCAAAGGCTTCTTCTAAAATTTCTTTTAAATGTACTATGTCATAAACTTTTAATGCCCTCTCTGCTTCTCGTATCAACCCTAATTTTCTCACTTGATCAATTTCTTGTCCAATACAATTATAATCGTATCCTAAAATTGACTCTTCTCCAATATAAAATGCATATTTTTGTAAACTTTTTACCCTTTCATAAAGTAATGGTAAATCTTGTATCTCATGTCCTTGATGGCTAAAACAGATCATAACATGGAGTTCTAATTCATTTAAAAAAGTCTCTATCATTCGATTACAAATTCTAACAACTTCTTCTTCTACCGCTTCCTCAAATAGAATCATCCAAGCATCATCTTCATAGTTAAAAGCTAACATTCTTTTTCCAAATTGTTCTTTTACAATCTCACCTAAAATATTAAGTATGTATTTTTCCTGCAAGATTTCAATACTGCTTGTATTCGCATACTCATTAATGGAACTGCTATCTTGTTGAATTACCATAAGAAAATAGTGTTCAAACTCCATTCCAAACTCTTTTCTATACTTGAGAACTTTAGAAAAACCATGTCCACTTCTCATATACTTATATAATTCTAACATGCGTAATTGCTCTTCGCTTTTATCAATAACTTTCTCTTCTTCCTTCTTTCCACGAATTTCTTCAATGACCTTTCTCAAAGACTCCATTAGTTCTTCTTCATCAATCGGCTTTAATATATAATTGCTACATCCTAAACGGATTCCTTCTTTTACATATCCAAAGTCTGCATAAGCACTCATCAAAATTATTTTTATATTTTTAGAAACTTTATGAACCTTTTCCACTAACTCTAATCCATCCATATGATTCATACGAATATCTGTAATAATAATATCTGGCATTTCCTCCAATACCATTTTATATGCCTCTTCTCCATCTCTTGCACAACCTGCTAATACCAGTCCCATCTCCTCCCATGGGATTAAACTTTGTAACATCCTAAGAGTAATTGGCTCATCATCTACAAGAAATACTTTCATCTCCTTGTTCCTCCTTATATTCTTTCGGAAGTTTTACAATAACTGTAGTCCCACTCCCATTTCTAGAAATTATTTCCAATCCATATTCATCACCAAACTTCTTTTTTATCCGTTCATTCACATTTAAAATACCTACACTTTTCTCTTGTTGATATACTTCTCCTATTACAAGTCGCCTTTGCAATTCTTTTATTTTTTCTTCTGAAATCCCTTTTCCATTATCACTAATGATAATACAGACCATATCCCCTTCTTCTTCCGCACTGATTGTAATAAATTCTCGTTCTTGCAATTTCATTCCATGCTCTACTGCATTTTCTACAATCGGTTGCAATGTTAATTTTAAAATCTTAGTATTTTCAACCCGTGAATTGCACTCAATAGAATACAGAACTTTATTATCATAACGAATACTCTGAATTTTTAAATAGTTCTCTACATGCTGTAGCTCTTCTTTTAATGTCACACTCTGATAGGGCTGATATACCGAATACGCCATAATCTTTCCTAAATAAGTGGATAAATCTGAGATCTTTTTATTTTCCCCTCTGAGCGCCATTCCTTTCATAGATTGTAACACATTATTAACAAAATGAGGATTAATCTGATGTTGAAGGGCTTTTAATTTCTGCTCTGAAAACTTCTTTTCTTCTTCAATCATTTTTTCATTTAAATAAACAACATTCTTGATCATACCTTGAATGACATCGGAAAGTACAATCATTTCCTCAATTTTCTCTTCTCCAAATTCTACATTATAATTGCCATTTGCCACTTCATTGCATTGTTTCATCAACCTCTTCACAGGATTTATAATGGTTCTTACTGTTTTTCTTGAAATAATAATTGTTATAATAAATGCTATAATAAGAATCATAAGTGATAATTTCAAAATACTTTGTTTCATGGTACTCGCTTCCGTTAATTCTTTTATCCCCATCAGTTGTAACCCAAAAAACTTTGTTTTCATGGATACTAGCAGTAAATCCTCCCCTGCCTTCTGTTCTATAGTATCTACATTCACATCTTTAGAAAAAACTTTGTCTAAAATATAGTTTTGTATTTGAGCGTTTTCTTCTATTTTATTAAAGTAATACCACTGCTTACTAGAATTTAAAAGTGCAAAATCAATATCTGAAACATTATTATCTAATATTGCTTTTAAATTCACATCACAAATTAAATAGGCCTTTGGAGAAAACGCGATTTGTTGTGAACCAAGAATAATTGGCATAACCATCGAAATACATTTTTCCTTTGAAGGATTAATAAGATAACTTTTATCATGTACCTCTGATATATAAGAAGTACTAAGAGACATATTTTTTAATACATTTTGATACCATAATTCCTTATCAATTTCTCCTTGCCGTATTGGTTTTTTATACCAGTAAAAACAATCTCCTTCCTCATTCACAATATAAGCATTTTCAATTTCTCTATTCCGAATTAAAATTTGAAACTTATCTGAAATCACTCTTTGATTAAAGAGTTCAATAGAATAATCTATATTCTCCATATGTTCTATCTTACTTCTATATTC
>OBXV01000866.1_pt1 | contig 10074 bp, 10 predicted proteins | sample 1495451 | NCBI WGS metagenome assembly OBXV01 (sample SAMEA2580178, study PRJEB22360) | human gut metagenome | biome: human gut; feature: human-associated habitat; material: faeces | place: Denmark | collected 2008/2010
AACAAGAGCTATCGTAAAATCCAAACTTTCATCCAAATAGAAATGTAAGAAGAGCAACTTATTTTACAATCGCTCTTCTTACTCTCCTATCTCTTATTTTCTATCATCTATTTCTATATAGAATAGAGATTATTTATTTTCTATTTTTTGTTATCCCTTTGTTTTCTTTGAAACAGACTCCAAAACCTTCTGAAAAGAGATTCCTTGCTCTTTTGCAATCCGTCTTACATCCTCATACTCTAGTTTTTCTTTCTTTATTCCATGCCCCTTACTTACTTTGACACGAATATTTCCCCATTCTGTCTCTATATTCTCAAAAGTGGATTCTAATGTCTTTCTATCATAGTTTACATAACGTACTCCTATTGTAGTTGTTTCCTCTAGCATTCTTTGAATCATATGGTCACTTACTTCTGTTGAACATAGACAAGTTAGCATCGTCGCAGGACGGTTCTTCTTCATCATAATAGGCGTTGTAAATACATCAAGAGCCCCTTCTTCTAAAAGCATCTCCACCACATATCCTATCGCCTCTGGAGTCATATCATCTAGGTTGCAACAAATTTCTACGATACGCTCTTTCCCTTTTAAAGATTCGCTCTGTTTCTTTTTTTGTTCTATTTCTCCTAAAAATACTCGAACACAGTTGGCTACTTCAAACTCTTTTTGCCCCATTCCATATCCAATTTTTTGCACTTTCATAATTGGCATAGAGCCAAACTCATGGGCATAAGCCTTTAATACCGCTGCACCTGTAGGTGTACATAATTCTGTCATAATAGTACCCGTATAAAATGGAACTTGTTTCAAAATATGGGCTGTTGCTGGAGCTGGAACTGGCAATACCCCATGGGCACAACGAACGGTTCCATTCCCAACGTGGATTGGTGATACGATCACTTTTTCTATTTGTAATAGTTCCATTAAAAGGCTACATCCTGTTACATCTGCAATGGCATCTAACGATCCCACTTCATGAAAATGAATCTGTTCGATTGGAGCTTCATGAGCCTCTGATTCCGCCTGTGCAATCAATCCATAGATTTCTTTAATTTTATCTTTTACCCTTTGTTGTAAATCAAACTGATCTACTTTATCCACAATCATCTGATAAGTATAATGCTGATGCCCTACGTGACTATGTTGATGTCCATGATGATGATTTAACTCTTCATGGCTATGACTATGTTCATGATGATGTGCTAATTCTTCATGGCTATGTTCATGTTCTTCCTGCCCATCAATTAACACGGACATATGAGTTCCATAGATTCCGCATTTTTGTACTCGTTTTGGCTCAACGGATAGCCCATCGATCCCAAGATGATTCATCTTTTCTAAAAATAGTTTTTTCTGCTCTTCTTCTAATAATTCATAAAGAGCTGACATTAACATATCTCCTGCAGCCCCCATATTACATTCGATATAAAGTGTTCTCATAGTCATCTTTCCTTTCTATCTTTGCTTCCATACTTTTATGCCTATATCCGTTATACTTATCATAGGTTTTCATGATTTATTTCTATGTATCATTTGAAACGTTTTCACCATTCTATAAATGATTAATCATACTTGCCAAATATCCTGCTCCAAATCCATTATCAATATTGACAACACTCACTCCACTAGCACAAGAATTTAACATGGATAATAATGCAGATAACCCGCCTAAATTACTTCCATATCCAATACTCGTTGGAACAGCAATAACAGGACAGTCCACTAGCCCTCCGATGACACTTGCTAAAGCTCCTTCCATTCCTGCAACAGCTATAATCACTTTGGCACTCATTAACACATCTAATTGAGAGAGCAATCGATGAAGTCCTGCTACTCCCACATCATAAAGGCGTACGACTTTATTACCTAACACCTCCGCAGTCAGTGCTGCCTCTTCTGCAATCGGCATATCACTCGTTCCTCCTGTTGCCACGACAATAGTAGTTTCTGCGGTTATTTCACTTTTTTTTCCTACCACTCCAATACCTGATAGTTCATCATAAGAAAGTTCTAACTTTTCTTTTATGTAATTTGCCTTTTCTTTTGATAGCCTTGTAATTAAAATATTAGAATTTCCCTTTTCCTTCATAGCACTTGCAATTCCTATAATCTGCTCCGGAGTTTTTCCACTTCCAAAAATCACCTCTGGAATCCCTTGTCTTACTCCACGATGATGATCAATTTTTGCATAGCCAAGGTCTTCGAATGGTTTCATTTTCAGTTCTAGTACTGCTTGCTCTGGCGATACTTGTCCATCTTTTACCTTCTGTAATAGTTCTAAAATTTTCTCCTGATCCATGAAATTGTTCCTCTCTCTATTATTTCTACTATTGTTATCGAAGTTCTAAATCCAATGTCACTACGTCAAAATAATTCTTCAAGTGCTTTAATACCTCTTCTCGCTTTTCCATCAATCTTTCAAAATCTCGCTTTGTCACTTGAAGCTTTGCCCCATTGTCCTCTTTCATCACACGCACACGAAAGTCAGAAAATCCCATATCAAATAAACCTTTTTCCGCGTATTCTACTTTTTGTAATATTTCTTCTGTAATTGTTTTATTGGTTGGAATTCTTGTAGCAAGACACGCATAGGCTGGCTTATCCCATGTAAACAATCCCGCTTCTTTTGATCGTTTTCTTATTTCTGTCTTTGTCAAACCACATTCCCTTAATGGAGAGAGGATACCCATCTCTTCCAATGCCTTCATCCCAGGTCTATCATCATAATCATCCGATGCATTTGTTCCATCTGCAATTTCTTCATATCCATCCTCCAATGCTAATTGTTGAATCGTAGAAAATACTGCTTGCTTACAATAATAACAACGATTTTCTGGGTTACTAGCTACTGTTCTATTCTCCAACACCGATACCTTTTTTACTGTAAACGGTACTTTTAACTGTGCAATCATTTTTTTTGCATCTTCTAGTTCAAACTCAGGTTGAAACGGTGACTTAATAAAATATGCATGAACATCACATCCTGCTTCTACGGCAGAATATAATAAATAAACAGAATCCACTCCTCCTGAAAATGCAATTGCTAATTTGTTATGTTGTTTTAAATATGTTTGTAAATCCATAGTTTCTCCTTCTTATGACTGATATTACTTTCCTTCTTCTTACTATCATTTATTCTTGCTCTTATTTATTTTTACTATTTTTATTATTCCTACTGTTCTTATAGATGTTATCCATATCCGATTGTTATTTGTACTCTGCTTGTATTTCTATGTTCTTACCCTTAGTTATTATGAGAAATTTGCTCCACACAATTTAGAAATCTTTTTGTTTCCTCTGCCTTTGGAGCATGCCATAAATCCATTACATTTCCCTCTTCTACACATCTTCCTTTCTGTATCACCATGGCTCTTTCGCACATTTGATAAACAAGAGGTAAATCATGAGAAATAATCATACAGGCAAATGACCTCTTTTGTCTTAATTCTAATAATAGTTCCATCATCTGTTTTTGTACAGTGGAATCTAAGGATGCTGTAATTTCATCGGCAATCAATAAATCTGGATCTAACATAAGACTTCTAGCAAGTAAAACTCTTTGTAACTGTCCCCCTGACACTTCGAATGGATAACGATTCTTTAAAGACGCTTCTAATCCAACCATGGAAAGCATTTCTTCTACTTTTTTCTTTCTTTCCTTGAAAGAGCCAATTTTTCTAATGTTCCATGGTTCCATAATCACTTTCTCTATTTTCATTTTCGGATTAACCGCTGAAAATGGATTCTGAAATACCATTTGTATTTCCTTGCCAAAAAACTGAATGGTACCACTGTTTTTTTGCTCTATTCCTGCTATTATTTTTCCTAATGTGGACTTCCCTGCTCCTGACTCCCCAACAACTCCATAAAACTCTCCTCTTTGTATCGTGAACGAAATTTCTTCTATCCCAGTACGATTTCCTCCTTTTTGTACATACTGTTTTGTTACGTTACGAACTTGTAATAAGATCTGTTTTTCTCTCTCCTCTTTCTTATCTTCTTGGCACTGTCTGTTTTCCATTTTCACTCCTTCCATCCCCAACTGGTTGGAACGGCTTTTATTAGCTCTTTTGTTTCTTTTTCCTTTGGCCGTTCAAAAATCTCTTTTACTTCTCCAAATTCCACTAATCGACCATGGCTCATAACTCCAATGTGATCGGCCATCTTTCTTGCTACTGCTAAATCATGGGTAATAAAAAGGAACGTCATTCCTCTTTCCTTTTGTAATTTTTTTAACAGATCTAATATCTGAAGTTGTGTTACTACATCTAATGCTGTTGTCGGCTCATCTGCAATTAAAAGTTGTGGATTACAAGAGATTGCCGTGGCTATGGCACATCTTTGTAACATCCCTCCAGAAAACTCATCGGGATAGCTATCAAACCGTTCTTTTTCAATTCCTACCTGTTCAAGTAATGCAATTCCATACGCTTTTGCCTCTTTTTTTGATAAGGATAAATGCCTTCTCGCTCCTTCTACTATCTGCTTTCCCACAGAAATCATAGGATGAAAACAAGAAACAGGATCTTGTGCAATCATTGCAATCTCTCTTCCTCGAATCTTTCCTATCTGTTTTTCATTTACTGACATAAAATCCATTCCTTTGTACCGAATAGAACCACTTACCCTATGAGCAGTCGTTGGCAAAAGATTCATAATACTTTTACAAAAAATAGATTTTCCACATCCAGACTCTCCTACAAGGGCTAATGTCTTCCCCTGTAGGAGAGAAAGAGATAACCCATCGAGAGCCTTTTTTTCAACTATTTGTTTTCCTATCTTACTTCGAAAAACGATGGATAAATTCTCAACTTCTAATAATCGTTCTTTTTGTTCCATGCTCCTACTGTACCGTTTTCTTTCCTGAAAATTCTCCTATCTTTTTATTGCCATCTTTCTTATTATTTTTTATTCCTATCTCTTTCTTACTTTATTTCCCAATCTTCAATATTCCAGAAAATGCCCACACCGTGATGTCCAAGAACTGTATCTTTTGTAATTCCTGTAATCGGGCGACTGCTTACATAAATGGCATCTACATAGGCAAGAAATGTATAAGGTAAGTCTTTTGTTAACTCTTCTTGGAATTTATTATAATATTTCTTTCTCTCCACCTCATTATCCGTTCTTCTGGCCTTTAACAGCCATTGATCAACCATTTCATTCGAATAACCGCTATAATTTGCTCCCTTGTTGGTTCCAAACACTTTATACGTGTGATCATCAGGATCAAAGGGGCTTCCCCAACCAATTAAATAGGCTTCTTGTCCTTCCCAATCCACATTTGCCTCGACTGCCACATTGACATCGGCACCGATTTCTCGCAGTTGCTGCGCACAGATAGTTGCCATATCGATTCGAACTTGATCGCCTTCTCCACAAGTAATCGTAAAAGCCAGCCGATCTCCATCCTTTTCATACACGCCATCTTTTTTTATCCAACCAGCCTGTTCTAACATCTCTTGCGTCTTTTTTGGATCATAGGAATACTTATTGATTTTATCATTGTTATAAGGACCCATTTGCAAAGGAGAATAAGCAATGGTTCCTTCTCCTAATAGCACAGTATCAATAATGGCTTGTCGATTAATGGCATAACTTAAAGCATTGACTACTTCACGGTGTTTTTGAAAAAATGGATGTTTAAAATTATAAAGAATCCCGCGATAATCAGCTGTTTTCATATCATAAATGGTATATCCATCTTTTCCATTTAGTGTCTTTGCATCCTTTGGAGAAATTTGTGCAAGATCTAACTCTCCTGATTGAAGCTGCATTGCTCTCACTTTCTCATCAGGCACAATTTTAAATATCACCGTTTTAATCTTTGGCTCTTGCCCATAATAGTTTTCACTTTTTTCTAACTCTATGTATTGCCCTACTTCCCATTTTGTTAAACGATATGGCCCTGTTCCAATGGGATTTTGGTTAAATTCATCTGTGGTAATATCTTTTCCCTCTAACAGGTGTTTTGGCAAAATGCCCACTGTCATATAATCAAGCATCGCTACGTTTTTGTCACTTAACTTTAGCACAATGGTATTTTCATCTGGGATTTGAATCTCTTCTATATCCTCATAATTGGATGCAATTTCTGATGCATTCTCAGGATTCATAATCGTTTCTAATGTAAACTTTACATCTTCTGCCGTAAAAGGCTCTCCGTCTTGCCATAACACATCCTCTCGTAAATGAAAGGTATACTCATTTGTTTCCTCATTAAAATCCCAACTTTTTGCTAAGTCAGCAACGACTTCATTGCTTTCATTATGAGCGGTAAGGCCTGAGAAAATCAAAGAATTAATCTCTCCATGCTCATATAGCGCTGGATTAATACTTGTGTAATCGGTACTGCCATATACGAGCGTATTCAGTCTCCCTTCTTCTCCTTTCTCATCGTTTTTTTTACCTTCTGAACGAGCACTGCCACAACCTGTCATCACCATCGCTAATAAAATAGCAAGTGCACTTATCCATCTCTTTTTTATTTTCTTTTTTCTTATCATTTCATTCCTCCTACTACTTCTATCTTTAAAACTTCTTTCTTATCTTCCTGTTACGTTCATAAGATAAATTACTACATTTCGTAATCGTCTCCTCTCTAAAATAATTTCCAATCGCCGTAATACATAAAATGACAACAATTAAAAAGAACCCTGGAATTACAATGAGCCACCATTCATTTGCCAATAATGCTTGATCCCCACGGGAAAGCATCGTTCCCCATGATACTTGTTCAATGGGAAGTCCAATTCCTAAAAAACTCAATGTGGCTTCTGAGGCGATGGCAGATCCAATATTCGTTATCATCATAAAAAGAATGGATGGTAACACATTGGGAAGAAAATGGACACGCAATAAATAAAAGAAACTTGCTCCTGTCTGTTTCGCAATTAAAACATAATTTTCCTTTCTAAGCTGGCGAACTTCGGTACGAATCATCTTGGCCATAGGAAACCAGCTAGTAAGACTGATGGTTATCGTAATAGACAGAATCGAATGATTGCTCATCACCGCTTGTAAAAATAGAACAAGCAAAATAGAGGGAATACTTAATACAAGATCCAATACTTTCATTAGAAAATGATCGAGCCACTTGCTAGAAAATCCACTGATCCCTCCATACAAAATGGCGATTACAAAGGAAAGGAAGGCGGAAAGAAACCCTATGAGCAAAGAAACTCTTCCCCCATACCATATCATGGAAAATACATCTCGTCCCATCGTATCCGTTCCAAACAAAAATTCACCGCTAGGCGGTTCTCCAATGTGGTCTAAATTCAAATAGAGAGGATCATGGTTCATAATCCATTCTGAGCAGACACAACTAACGCAAATGATACATAATACAATGGCAGAAATGATTGGAAACTTCTTGTCTTCTTTCATCCTCTCACTCCCTTCTCATCCTGTGATCGATACATTCCGATAAAACCTTTGCTATCATACCGGATACTAATACAAAAAATGCGGTTATTATCGTTAGCATCATGAGTAAATTGTAATCATGATATTTTGCACTCTCAAAGCAAAGAGTTCCAAGCCCTGGATAAGAAAATACTTTCTCAACAATATAAGTTCCGCCTAAAATATGAGGAACGGATAATGCCATTAAGCTAAGATAAGAAGGCATTGCTCCTCTTACACAATGGAAAACCAATACTCTCCATCTTGGAATCCCTTTTCCTAACGCAAACGTCACATAACTTTTTCTTGTTTCCTCAATCAATCGATTTCTGAGCAAATAGGCATAATACCAAAGATGCTCTAATATTAAAACGCAAAGAGGTAATACTAAATGAAGCAACATATCCTTTATCGTTCTTTCACCCCCTGCTGTATAAGCTCCACTAGAAGGAAACCACTTTAGATTCACAGAAAAAATTAAAATAAAAAGGAGTGCTAACCAAAACGAGGGAATACAAGTAAAAATGGTACCCACTTTACATAAAAAGCGATCCAATAACGATTGCTCATAATAGACACAAAAAATTGCCAAAAGAAATGCCAATAAAAAAGTAAGTACATAAGCACTGCCTCCTAGCAAAATTGTATTTCCAATTACCCCCTTTATTACCTTCATAACTGGCTGTTTATATTGATAAGAAATTCCTACCTCTCCTTTGATAAGACCCTTTATCCATAAGCTATATTGTTTTATAAAAGGCTCATTGATCCCTAATTTCTCTATGGCTCTTTGTCTTTCCTCTATTGTCATCCGATCGATGCGATCTCCATAATAAGCCCTAAGCGGATCTCCTGGAGCCATTCTCGCCATAAAAAATACAAGAAAGGAAAGAAGGAATAGGAATCCAATCATTTTCACTCCATTTCGAAATACCTTCACTCCATACCGCTTCCATTGGTTCATACTTTTGTCTCCTTTTTCTAGTCATATTTTTTTGCAATAGGTCTTTCCTATGAAAGAAAAAAAGATCATAAAAATTCCATGTTTAGAATCTTCATGATCTCTATTATTTCTATTTTCTATTTTTCATCTAAATTTTAATTTTCAATTTGATTTGAACTTTAAGTTTTCATTTTTATGAAGCGATTCTTCCCTTTGCTCTTGCAAAAGATAAGCTAATCTTTTAGCTCATTTCTTTTTGTTCTAACCGCTGTTTTATCATTTCTACTGCTTGTTCTACATACTTTCCAACGGACATTTCTTGAACACCTACTACTTTTACGGAACATCTTGCCACAGGAATGAGTATTTTCTCCGCTTCACTAGCTGTAATAGCTTCTGCCATTTCTTTTGTAATCTCACCCATCAATCCATTGGCTACAATGATTCCAATGGGACCTGTAATAATCTTAGCATTTTTACAATTATAAACAATGGCATTTTCTCCTGTAACTCCTAGATCAGCCCCTGCCTTTAGCATATTGGAGGTGGCAATGGAATGAACACCGATGGCAAGGATTTCTTCCTTTGGAAGTTTCTTTTTCAATTGTTCTACAAGGCTTTTTCCAATGCCTCCACCTTGTCCATCGATAACAACGATTCTCATGTTCCCTCTCCGTCTCTCTACTATCCTATTGGATCATTATTATTTTTAGTCAAACCTTCTAAATTGTGAATACTCTTGTATTCGTATTGTGACTATTATATCAATAATTTCTTTCCTTTGTCAAATAAGGACCATGCAAACGTTTTCTTCTATACTTTTTTGTAAAACAGATTTCTCGTTTTAAAAAAATCTCGGCAATAATAAAGTGGTTACATAAAGTAGCATTAAATGGGCAGGATAAAAAATATAGAAAAAATATTTTAATCGTAATTTGCCACGCTGTCCATTATATAATAAAAGAATAAGAATGGCAGTAAACTCTGGAAAAGCTGGTTGAGCATTGGTAGATACCATATAAACCAATAAAAATGCCAACATTTGATATAAGCGATTTTTACGACAAAGATAAAAAGCGACGATTAGAAATACTCCATAGGCTTCATAATCGGAATGGATAAGAGAAGCTGTAACTGCTAGTCCAACTACACAAGTAATTTGTAGAAATCTTGCTTTTATTTTTTTATTCTTTTGTTGGGCAATGGGTTTGAATTTTTCAATACACCATAAAGCTATCAACCCTAATAATAGAGTAAAAAAGACATTTTGATATCCCCAATAAAAAGGAAACGTATTTTCTACAATAGCGTCAGAACGAAAAAATGCTAAATCCAATGGTATCTCTGATAGGAGTGCAAAAGTTCCCATAAGTACAAAATATCTCTTTCGATTCTTCGTATAAAAAAATCCTTCTGAAATCAAAAAACAGAAAAGTGGAAACGCAATACTTCCAATCGGATATAACTGAAAACGAATAAATTCATTAAACTTTACAACAGCTTCTATCGATATTTTTCCCATTTCTTCCATATTGGATAGAACATTGTTTGAATACCATAATAAAATTGTCTTATTAAAATGATCAAAAAACATAAGACAAATGGCAATTATCTTAATAGCATTTCCTGAAAGAAATTGAATTTTTGTCAGCTTATTATTTGCCCCATAAAAAAAATTATTAATTTTATTCTTATGATTCATATAATCCCCTCTTTCCATCATG